>Ga0194133_10000069_pt1 | contig 204357 bp, 212 predicted proteins | sample TA2KigOf40mmetaG_FD_155448 | JGI IMG/M metagenome (GOLD analysis project Ga0194133, IMG submission 155448) | Freshwater microbial communities from Lake Tanganyika, Tanzania - TA2015055 Kigoma Offshore 40m | ecosystem: Environmental > Aquatic > Freshwater > Lake | place: Tanzania: Lake... | reverse complement strand
TGATCCGCTTGGCCTCTAGCCTTCCGGCTGGTTCGGAAGAACGCCGGGCTATTCTCGCTGGACTTCAGGGACCCCGTTCAGACTTGGCGAACACGGACGGGGTATCCGGAATGGCCCTCGTTGCGGGCACCCTTCGCTACGAAGGGGATACCCCCATCGACAAGGTATACGCCTGCACCGACCTCATTGTAGAAGCCCAACGGAGCGCCGGGACGGGTGTTGCAAGGGCCGAGTTCCAGACGGTGAAGGCCGCGCTCAACAAGCTAGAGGACGCTATCAAGGCGGCAGGGAAGACCTCAGAGGGCCTTGGTATTAAAGCATGATCTACGGAAGCCTCACCGATGAACAGGCTCGTCAAATGGCGAAGTGCCCAACCGTGCCGCGTTGGGTGCCGCTGATCGACCCGCCTGATTTTTCGGTTGAGGCTGACGCCATGCTTAAAGCGATGAGCGAACGTGACGCTTATCGTGATTCGATCATGGCGATAGACACGGACCCTTTGGTGACCGTGTACGAGGCTTTAGGTGCCGACGCGACGCTAGAGTTCAGGGTCGCTGCACGCATGGTCGTCCGTGACTTATTGCCCGTCATCGTCCGCATCAAATGGCACTACAACCGTGCGCGACCTTTTCAGGTCATGCCCTTATTAGCGCACACGGACTTTACGACGATGGAGTCTACGACGGCGCACAGCCCTTCGTATCCTTCGGGCCATACGATTCAGGCGGGCGTCGTAGCAGGCATCGCTGCTAGGGCGAACCCTGCGAAGAGGGCTGCGCTAGTAGAGGCCGTGGATTGGGTAAGCCAAACGCGAATGATGGGCGGTTGGCATTGGCCGAGTGACTTGGTTTACTCGGACGAAATCGTGAAGCGTTACTTGCTCAAGAAATAACGATAGACTTGTCGGCCTTGTCGAAACGAACTTTGAATCGCAAACGGCGAAGTTCGTCGATAAGATCGGCAGAAATCAACTTACGCATGGTAATCAAATCCATGTTGAAAAGATGCCCGTGAACTTTGATAGGGCATTTTTCCCCGATCAAAACGTCAAAAGGATGCGGCCTAAATCCTCGGGCTTGAATTCGGCCTCGAAAGGTAGGTTGTGCGTGCGCTCGAAATCCGCAAAGTTCACTTCGCCTAAACGAAACCTCAAGCCAAAAGCCTCCGTCAACGCGAACACGGTGCGTTTCGTTAGCCTCTGAAGAATCATCTCATGAAGATTGCCTCGGGGTTTCCGGCCCATCAAACCGAGAAACAAGCCCTCTTCTTCGAGTTCGGCCTGATAAGCATCCCAAATCGACTCGGCTTTGACTGCCGTAATCTTGAGCGTGTAGCCCTTCGCGTCAATATAGACGTCCGAGCAACCTGCATAGAGACGCAGCACTTTTCCGACAGTATTGTCAGCGATAAGCCCCTCAACCTCCATGCGGGCGATGGCTACGCGCTTGGCACTCACTCGTATGTTCACACAAAACCCTAGAAGAGGTTTAGCGACTTCGCGCTATTTGCCTTCTAGCGGGTGATAATCGGTCTACCGTCAGACCGATCAGACCAATCGGGTCAGCAACGCCAGGTAAGGCTTGATGATCCCTAAGTCCTGTTCTTTCATGCGGGCTGCTTGAACGTATTGCAAAGCGTCAATCAACTCCTGCACCGCATCGTTCACCGAATCACGCCCGTCACGGCTCATCAGCACTTGGCCGTATTTCTCAGCGCCGAACGCGGATCGCTCTTCAACGCCCGCGATGACATCATGCTTCGTCGCCTCGTCCAAGCCTTGCGCTCGGGTGATCCAGCAGGCAGGCTTGCGGCCAACTTGATCAAAGCAGAACGGTCAGAGGCGGTCAAAGTACGCATGGGAGATCAAACCTTCTTGATTGTTCTAGGCTAGGGATTCAGGCAGGAACGCCTGGACCTCGCCAAGTACCGGAAGTGACCGCGCCCTCGCTTCCGTCCCATTCGCCGCCGAGGATAATCGCATTACCACCGATTCGGGCTTTGCCGAAGCATTTGGCTTCGCCGTACACCTCGGCTTTGCCTCTCACCTCGGCGTTGCCGTACACCACGGCATTGCCGTACACCTGGGCGTCGCCGCCCACAATGGCGTTGTCGTACACCCCGGCGTTGCCGAGCACCTTGGCGTTGCCGCTCACCTCGGCGTTGCCGAACACATAGGCGTCACCGGACACCCAGGCGTCGCCGTACACCTTGGCGTTGCCCTCCACATAGGCTCTTTCTCCCACATGAGCCGTGCCGTACACCTCGGCGTTGTCAGACACCTGGGCTCTTCCGGACACCTTGGCTTTGTCGCGCACCTTGGCTTTGCCGTACACCTTGACGTTGCCGTACACCTTGACGTTGCCGAACACTTTGGCTATGTCATACACCTCGGCTTTGCCGTACACATGGGCTCTACCGCCAACCCAGGCGTCGCCGTATACCTTGGCATTTCCGAACACCTTAGCATTGTCGAACACAAAGGCTCCGTTGAACACCTTGGCGTTGTCCCACACCAGGGCGTCTTGGGCTACCATGGCGTTTTCGGACACATCGGCGTTTGGACCCAAGATGTGTTTGCCAGGAATGTTATAATTGCCTTTGTAGACCCCGCCAGAAGCCTTCTTGCTTGACGCTTGAAGTCCGGTCAAAATAGCCCTACGCTCAGGCGAACCAGCGGGCAGACTAGAGGCCAAGCGGATCAGCGCCGAACGGTCAGAAGCGGCGACTTTACGCGAAGCATAGAACATAGAACGGCTCAGACCACGATAGCCGTAAGGGTCTCTACTTTCTTCTGCGTCCTGGTGACAATCTCTCATAGCATCAGAGAGATAACCCTCATACTCCTCTTCGAGTTTCGAGTCTCTCCTTAGCCTATCAAATAAATTAGGGATGTAAAACCCACTAAAATCATCTGCGTTATCATAGATCCAATCCAAAACAGTATAATCGGGGTCTTCATCGGGATCATGGATAGCGTTAGAGAGGGCTTTCAATTGAGGTTTCTCAACTAAAAGACTATCAATAAGTTCATATCCATCCCCATCATCATAAAAATATTTCTCTTGCTTATCAAGATAATCATCCCATCTCTCAGGAAGATGATCGAAATCACATTTTTTAGAGGCTTCTTTGATTATGTCATCGGTTTTAATCGAAAACGCAACTTCATCGAGCGTCTTAAGCAAATCAAAGAACTTTTTGAGGTTGGGCGTGAGTTTCATCGCAAGTCCATTTCTGAAGAGAGGGTATGGCTTCATCGCCATTTCTTAAAAATGGTCGATAATCCGTCTAACGCCGTCAAATCTGGCGTGCTTCACGCAACGCTGCAATCGTCAGCGGAAAAGCGCCCGTCGCTTCGACCAATCGGAGCATTTCGGCGGCGAGGTCTCTAATCTCGACTTGAGCATCGGGCTTGTTTCGCAGCGCCAAGAAATGCGCGAACGACCGCCAATTGAACATGACGTCGCAAGTGATTTGATTCGCGTAGGGCAAGAAAAACCGCGCCGATTCTTTCGCCCGCTTGCGGGTCATGCCTTCGATCTCCAACTCACGCACCGCCCAATGATAGAGCGCGAAACTATCCCGCGCATGGGCTTCTAGTTTCTCCTGCAAGTGCTTCGGCCAATCGCTCGGGACGTGCGCCTTGTCGTCTTTCAGTTCTTTGTATCTGGCCGATTCTGAGTTCAGGCTAATTCCAATGCGATGCTTGAGCAGGTGTATATGCGAAGCAATATCGCTCGTCACCAAGAAATGCAGGCTGGACTTCTCGAACGGCGTCAAGTGCCCATCTTTGGCGAGTTTAGCAAGCAACGCGCCGATGCGGTTGCGTTTTTCGTCCGGCAAATCGCGCGAGGTTGACGTCCAAGCACTAAGCGCATGGGTTTCGTCGCTGCCGTAGAATCCAAGTAGTTCGACTGAGTTTGCCAAGTGTGTTTGCTTTCGTGAAATACCTGCGCGAGAACGTCAGGATTGATCTTGGTGTAGTTTAGCGAGTGCTTGTTCGGGCAAGCCGATGATGTCAACGCCCTCGTGCAGTTTATGTGCGAGGGCGTCATGTGCCTCCCAAAACGCCGCTAATCGTTCGACGGGCATGGATCGTTCTTGCGTAGCAATCGCAAGTGCGCGCCCTAAACGCTTCACGCCTTCGTTTGGCGGTGAGACCCGCTCTGTCTGTATCTCTACGGCCTTGGGTTGTTCTTCGACTTCCCAAGGCAAGTCGGGCAAACCGTAGTGCTTTTCGAGCCACGTCACGGCTTCGTGAAAGCCGATGCCGTTTTTCTCACGCACCAGCGTAATGCTGTCGCGGGCTCGGCCACACGCCCAACAATACATCGAGTTCGATGAAGGGTAGTAGCGCGCTGATTTCTTGTTGTCCCGCCCGTCACCGTGTAAGTCGCACGAGAATTGTTGCTCGTGGTCGTTACCTTCGGGGTTGACGCGGTAGCCGTATTCGGCCAACACGCGCGTCATAGGTATCTGCTCCCTTATGCGGTTCGCCCGCTTGAGGGATCGGGACTCAGACGCCAAGATCGATCTCGTTACCCGCCTGTTGAGCGCGCTCGATGGTGATATCATACGCCGTGTGTATGCGGCGGCAATCGAACACGACGCCTGCGTAAAACGGATCGAAGGGCTTATCGTCACGGGCCTTGAGGCATTGAAGCCGCAGGACGTTTTTGCTTCGCAGTTCTTCGTCAATCCAAGCGGCGGTCACAATGTCTGACGACCGCTCGCAGTTGTGTGAGAGAAGCGGACCCGTTTGATACTCGTGGTCCCCATCGACTTCGATATCCCAAACCTGTTCTTCGCGCCCCGTCGGAGAACACGAAACGATCTTCACTACATGAAGCCGCAGCACGGTTGCCAAGAGATCAACATCGGGGACGTTGACTCCGCGCGCATTTGCGGCTTGCAACAATGCCTCAATGTCGTCGTGAGATACCAGACGCTTACTTTTGGCGACGCCGACCGACTTCCACAAAGGCTGGCGGTCTTGATTCTCACCTTTCTTAGAATGCTGGCGCGGGAAAACAGCGCGGTACACGCGCATAAAGGCATTTGAAACCGGATACACGCGCTTGTCTTTCGTCGGGCAAGCGGCGAGGCTATCCAGCCTTTCGGCTTTGGCCTTTTCCGTGAAATGAATGTCCGACGCGAACTTGATAAGAGATTCACGCCCTCGCAGTCGGAGCGTGACGCTGCCATACGCCTTGCCCGTGGTCGCAAGCGTATCTGACCGTGCGCTCAGAGAAGAATCATAGCCAAGGGCCGTGAATAGCGTCTGAATACCGCGCAGTAGCCCCTCAGACTTGCGGGCCATTTTGACGCCCAACACGCCTTGATTCGTGATCCAGCCGTCGGTATCGAACAACCCCTGAAGGAAAGCCAAGACGAACGACTTAGGGCTTTGCAGGATCAATCGAGGGATTGCCACGCCCCTGTCTCCGGCGATGCCTTCAAACCAATGCTTGAAAGCGGTGTCGTAGAGTTCAAGGTCGAAGGAACCCGCACGGCTCTTGGCATGATAGCGGGAAACCTTCTTCTCGCCGTGAACACGCTCAAGTGTGGTTGCGATTCGATTCTCTAGGGCTTGCTCAGAACGATTGCCCGTGAACCCTACGCTGTTCGGACGCACACGACCGTCACCATGCCACGCGCCCAAAAGATAGGCCAAGTCTAGCGTCATGTGCGTAGTAGAACCCCACGGCGTATCCAACTTAGGAACGTCCGTCGCAAAGGGGTAATCCCCGCGCGTCCCGAGAACGTAGTCGCCCGCCCGCAGGTTGCCGATGTACTCCCAATCAACCCGCTCGTCGCGCAACACGCGAACACGATGGTTCTCGGTGCATTCAAACTCAGCGCCACGATTCGTCGTCAAAAGCCACGTCGGTCGGGAACCCTTCGGGAAGACCGCCAACACGGGCTTCCAACCTGAAGCCGACCAAACCCTATCCCCAACGACCGATTCGCAGATAGGCAATAGGCCGCGAGAAAACATCAATGATTCCGAATACTTACAACATTCGTTGGCGTAAGATAAATGCGTGAGGTTGTATGAACCGCCGCCTTTTTCGGCGGCTTTGTAGCCTTCACGCGAAATCTGAAACAGGTTTAGTACGGCGATGCCCGCGCCACGGTCGAAACTCATGGACAACCGCTTTAGGTCACGCACGACCTCGTTCAATCGCTCAGTAGTAGACGGCTGACGATTGCGCGGGGCCATCAAACCTGCGTGGTCGACGACGATCATTGAAATCGAGGGGTCTTTTGCGCGCAGCAACTCGGCTTTGTTTCGCAGGTCGATGACCGTGAAATCAGACTTGTCAGGGTCCGCGACCTCAATGTGAATCGACCCATATTGATTAGCGGGGTCGTTAAAGTCCTTCACTACATACTGAACCATGAACTCGCGCTCGGCGGGGGTCATCTCGCCGTCACGGATTTTCTGGTACGGCACGCATCGCTTGATGCCCAAGTTCTTGCGAACGTCGTCAAACTTTTCGTGGAAACTGTGCATCGCGTACAAGATGCGGCGCACCTGCGGATAGGGCATTTCCAACGAGTATAGGATGTTCGAGTGCTTGTAGTAGACCGCTTGGTTATACAGCCAATTCAGCGCGAGCGTAGACTTCATGCCGCCCGTGAAAGCCGTGTGGGTCCACAACTCGCCACGCTTTGCACCGCGCAGCGCACGGTCCATTTGGTCAATGCCCGAAAACTGCCCGATGCCCGCCAAAGGATCGGCTTCGATGCGCTCGATTTCCCGAACGAAAGCGTCGCCGTCAGCGGTCACGTCACCTGTGAGTTTGACGCCCGTGCTCGGCGTGACGATTTCGTGCCCACGGTCCATGACGTAGCGAATGGCTTGCATGGGGCCACGGATGAGTTTTTCTTCCTTGCCCTCTTTGACCGTGATACCGACTTCGATAATGCGTCCGGCTTCGCGGAAGATTTCGGTCACCGTGCGAACGCGGCGATCTTCAATGCGCCCTTCGAGATAGCGCAGGAAGTCGCCTTGATAGCGTGCCGTCTGGACCATGATGTTGTCCACACGGTCCACGACCTCAAGTTGATGCGTGCTTGCGAAATGCCCGCGAACGGTCGCCGCATCGGGAACGTGATGATACTGTCCCGAGAAGTCCTGCACGAACTTCCAAATAACCGTGTCCTCTGCGATATCACACGGTAGATTGGCGTCCTGCAACGCTTGATAGTTGCGAAATAGAAGATCAGCGTCATCGTTGCGATCCCTGATTATAGACCTAAGCAGGGTTTTCACCGCAACGACCTCTTTTTCGACGTGGTTTTTGTTGACGGCACGGGATTGTTTGAGACTTCAGGCTCTACGGAAAGTGCTTGGTCATTCGCCGCGCCGATTTGCAAGAAATCAGACATTACTCGGCCCACTTCATCGGACCAGAACAAATGTCCTGGCGCGAGCGGGAAATCGGGTAACGCCCAAACCCACGTCGGTTTCTGCAAGTGCTTACGGAGCATGATGGCTTCGGCCAAGACCTCATTCGCCGCGACGTTACGCGCGACTTTGACGCCCATGCGAATCACGAGCAAATCGGGCGGCACGACTAAATCGGCCAGCGTGATGTATTGGGTGCTGACGCCGTGAGAATCAGGGTCCAAGATGGTGTCGCCTTTTAGCGCGACGCTGGCGAGCCATGAAGTAACCAAGTCGGCGTCAGATACTACACGGCCTGCCCAAATGGGCGGTCGTCGAATCGCAAGGTGCCGCAAATGCGACCTGAACCACCGCTCAGGCGCGTGGATCATTAGGTTCGACTTCCACTTGTCGGCAAGCGGGCTTCGGGATACGGCTGGCGCGACCGATAAGCCAGGCATCACGCGGTCGGCGTTCGCCAATAGGTCTTCGCGCAGCACGCACTCGCATCGCCTATATCTAGGCGGCAAGCCGTCCGGCTCGCCCACCCTGACCATGCCCGACCCTTCGCAATCGGGGCAATCGTGCTTCGCGCTCATGGGGTGATTTTCCGTGCGTCATTACGGAGGGCATCGAACAGGTCTTTGACCTCGGACGTCGTGTCATACGTTTGATCGGGGGCTTCGCTCCCCTCTCCCTTGACGCGCTGCCCGAGCACCGACTCGACCAACTTCATCTTCTTGCGCCGGACCTCTTGCACGCGCTCGTCAATCGTGTCCTTGCACACCAGATGCAACGCGAACACGCGGTCGTGATTCGACCCAATGCGAATCATGCGTCCGAGCACTTGCAGGTAATCACCCGCGCTCCAAGGCGTATCGTAAAACACGAGGGCTTTAGCGGTTTGCAGGTTGATCGCATCGCCGCCCGCCATGGTGATCCAGATAACCTGCGTGTCGTTATCGGGGTCTTGGAACTCAAGCATGGCCTTTTTACGAGCCTCGCCGTCCTCAGAACCCGTGACGCGCACACTCTTGATGCCGTGCTTGGCGAGCACTTTCACGCCAACGTCTACCATCGTGCGAAAGCGCGTGAACACGATGGTCTTTTGCCCATCTAAGTCGCCGCCTTCGGTGAGCAGGTCTACTAAGGCGTCTAACTTCTCCGAATCATAGGTCTCAAACCCAATCAACGCCGGATGATTGACGATTTCTTGGCAGTAGATGATCGACGTCAACTGATCGGTCGACTTTTGATCGCCGTCGGCCATTTCGAGCAAGCCGTCGAGAGCTTCCTTGTATTTAGCCTTCTGGAACTCGGTAAGGCCAACGACGACGTCGCGGGTGACCAAGACGGGCAACTCGGTCGCAACGGCGTGCTTGGGGCGTCCTAGATAATAGGGGTCAATCAGGTCACGAAAGCGTCGAACGTCGCTGTCCCGATAGCCGACGACGACGGGCACCATGCGATTGCGGGCGACCTGTTGCATTTTGACGATGCTGAATTGGCTTTGAAAGGCGTTCGGCGTCATGCGGAACAACTCGGGCACCACGACGCGATAGATGCCGTAACCCTCAATCAGCGTGTTTTTAATGAGCGTGGCCGTCAATGCCCACACCCTATCGGCCATATCCCCCAAGTGGCGGCAGACCTTGTGCGTGCGGGTTTGGGGCGTCTTGAACACGGTCGCTTCATCGGTGATGAGTATGTAGCCGGACCAATTCTGTACGCGGGCGAAGTCGTTACCCGCCGACGTATAGCCCTGAATCAGCACGGTCGGCTGATCGACCGACGCTTCCCACTCTGCGTGTGCCTTTGCTCGGGCCTGCGGCGTGCCGTCTGCGACGATAACGCGCACACCATCGGTGAACCGCTGGAACTCGGATTCCCATTGGTACACGGACGATTTCTTCGTCAACACGACGGCTTTGACGCTTGGGTTTTTGGCCCACACTTGAGCAAGTGCGGCAATAGAACTGAGGGTTTTCCCTAAACCACAGTCGTCACCGACGACAAATCGCTTCATGGCGAGCAAATGAACGACCATTTGCTTTTGATAGTTTCGCAACACGAGCGGCGCACCGTCTGAACCGTCACGATTGCGGATCGTCTCGCGCAGATAGGGCGACGGAGGTAGATTGATGCCCTCTTTTTCGCGGACGAGGCGCAACTTTTCGTGAATGGCGTCAGACATTAGGGAGCCTTTGTAGGGTATTCCCATGGTCTACGCCATCAGGCTATGAATGCGCCCCCGCGTTTACTTTGCGGCGAGGACGGGCTTGAGCAAGGCGACGAGTGGAGCGGGCAACTCGCCAAGCGCATAGTACGCCACCATCTCGGCGAAGTTTTCGCCAGGACCGCCCTTTTTCGCATAGGGCGTGATAAAGCCCTTGAAATCAGGACTACGCTCGATCTTCCCGCCAACGTCTATGTTTTCAACCCACCATTCGAGCGGCGCGGAATAAACACGGCGCTTAGTTAAGCCGGGCTCGTGAGGCTGCTCGAACGTGATTTTGTTTCCGACCTTATCTACTTTCGTCACGATCAGGTCGAGTTTTTTGTATGTGATCCGACGCCCGATTTCGGGCCAACCGGACACGGCAACAACTTGTGCGTCGGAGCGTGCGATGGTGTTGTAAAGGCTGTTGATATCACGATTCGGGCTTCCCATGAACTTGTGTTCAAGGCGGTGCGCGAGTTCGTGGCAAATCGTCTGCACGATGTCGTGCGTGGCTTTGGCGTCCGCGCGAACGAACATTTCGTCGCTGTTGATCAAGTAAAACGCGAGTACGTTGCTTCGGGACTTGATCTGCTTCGATACCAGAATGTCGCCGTAGCAGACTTTGCCCAAGCCGATCTTCGTTAGCGCATTAGCAGACTTCAACACGGCCTGCTTGACGTTCTCCATGACCTCATCGGAGAACGAACCCGTGTTGACGAGCGTGAAGGGGCCTGCTTGCACCTTGGATTTGGTGCCTTCGCCGTGGGGGACGCCTTTTGCGAGGCATTCTCGGGCGAGAGCCATGTGCTCACGCCACACGCTCATCTGCGCCAAATACGCATCGGGGTATTCGATACCGCGAAACGCGGAAGCCCAAGGGCGCTTATCACGGCGGGGCGCGTTGAGCCGCGACTTCGTCCAATACTTCGATGCCGCTTGGACTTTCTTCGTCAGGTTTGCGGGCAAAGACAACTGCTGCAAGATCGCCAAAAATAACGGTTGCGCGTGTTCACGCAGATATAAGAAACCTGATTCATACGAACGGCCCAACATTAGGGCTTGAATTTTAAGGCTGGACCCTGATTCGCGCCGCACCCACACACCACTTAGCGTAGTTAGCAGGTTTGGTTCTTGATACTGAACCAATGCCCTGTTAAACGAAAGTTCGTTGAGATTGCTGACAAGTTCAGACTCACGCTTTTCGATGTGCGATTCGATGTAGTTTTGTATTACCTGCGCGCGTTCGGCTTCGCGCTCTTGATAATCCATCCGGCTTTCGTAAGCCGCGAGCAACTGCTTAGGGTCGCCGATAAGCGCGGCTTGAAGATAGCGACTAGCGACTCGGGCGGCTGATGATTTCTCGAACGTCGGCGTATTCGTGGGCGCTTTGCCTTTGTTCGAGTCTTTTCTCTCAGCTTTCTGCTTGGCCTTGGCTAACTCAGCACGTTCGGACTTTTTCATATCGTGTGCTTTTTGACGCGGCATACACTTCAAGGGGTCTTTGCCCTTGTTCGTGACTTCAGACCAATCGGGGTCTTTCGATACGCCGCACGGTCCGACGATATCGCCCGGCACGACCTTCTTGCCGGACTCTAGCGTTTTCTTAATGGGGCTGATCGCCACCCAATCGCCCCAAGTCGCTTCGCCTTCGTCGCCACCGTGACCGCTAAACCACTCGTCTAGCCCGCCGTGTCCGACGTCCTTTTTGGCTTTGCCACGGGCCATGAAATCGCGGGAAGCTATGAATTCGCGCTCTGCGGTCTTGGCCTTCTTCCAGCCGCCGCCTTCGTCTTTGTAGATTTTCAGCGCGTGCCCTACGGCATACGCCGACGGCCAGATTTTATAGCGTGACTTAGCCTTGGCTTTAGATTTCTCCCACAGGTCAGGGTCCGTGGGCTGATTTTTACTTGCGACGCGCATACGCTACCGCGTGGGGATAGACGCTTTACCGACGGCGTATAGTGGGCATGGATTTCTTCGACCAACTGCAAGACCTGAATCGCCCCACGGTGAGCAAAAAGCCGTGGATGGAAACCGTCACGCTAACGCTGGCAACCGTGGCCGATTTAGACCGCATCGCCGACGAGTGCATCGAATCTAAAATCTACGCGCTCGACATTGAGACAACGGGCCTTGATGCGCGTGTTTTCACGCAGCCAGATGGCTCTAAAGTGACCAACGACAAGATTGTTGGCGTTTGCATCGCGCCGAATGAGAAGCAATCGTATTACTTGCCGATTCGCCACAAAGACGACGGGGCCGCTGCTAATATCCCGCCGCGTTTAGTGCGGGACCTGCTCCTAAAGATTCAGGCGTCCGGTGCGGTGACGGTGTTTCACAACGGCAAGTTCGACCAAGAGTTCTTAGAGCACGATATCGCGGGCGCGATGGGCTGTTGGGATGATCCCTCCAAGTGGGAGGACACGATTCTGCTGGCCTATTTGCGGGACGCGCGTGAAAAGCGGCGCGGTCTAAAGCATTTGGCTAAGACGTTGCTTGAGCGCGAAATGATTGAGTTGAACGAGTTGTTCCCCACAGGGACCAAGCGTTTCGACTTTTCGACGCTCGACCCAAAGTGGGAGCCGACCGTCTGGTATGCGGCGGCTGACTCGCTTAACACTCTCGCGCTCTATCACAAGCTGAATCCCGAAGTGACGCAAAAAGACGCCTTCGGTAAAAGCCAAGCGACGGTTTACAAGATCGAGAAACTTTGCGTCACGGCGACACGGTGGATGGAGCGATGCCGTGTACCAATGGACCGCGCGACGATTATCAAGTTGATCAAGCTCGGCCAACGCGAATGGTTTGACTCGTTGGCTGAACTTTACGCGGGCATTGAAACCATCTTGGGGCGCGATGTGCGGCCCGGTTGGTTCAAGTCCATGCAGGGGCAGCATCATCGAATCAATACGCCATTCGATGCCGATTGCATGGAGCCGTCGTACATGGAGCATCGGGAGCAGGTCATTAAAGACCTTGGGCCTGACCCCGACGTGAAAGTGCCGAAGTCGGTGCCTTCACTCACCGACGCCAAAGTGCGCGAGACGGTGCAGTTTCCGAATACCTACGACGTGACGATCCCGACTGAACTCGGGCTTTTGCTTCGTGAACTCGGCGTCGAGGGGCTGACCGTGACTGAAAAGTCAGGTCAGGTCAAGACGAGCAAGGATGAGATTAATCGTATCTTCGAGGATATGGGCGACGACTTGCCCTTTGCGCCCAAAATCAAGCGGTTCCGTGAAGTGGCAAAGGGGCTTTCGTCTAACCTGTTTCCGGTCTACCATGACCTAGCACCTGGAAATAGCCCCGACGGTCGATTGTGGGTTGGGTTCAACGCTACCAAGACGGACACGGGGCGGTTTTCAACTCCCGCTTCTGAATCAGGGGATTTCACGGGCCAATCGCGGTGGAATCTACACTCGATTCCGGCGACGTATGACAAGTCTAAGCCTGAGTGCGTTCGTAAGATGCGAACGAGCGTGAAAGCGACGGCGGGCAAAATCCTGTTCGCCATCGACTACTCGGGCGTGGAGCTTCGTATCGTCACGAATCTTTCGGGCGAGCCGAAGTGGGTTGATGAGTTTTTCCGATGCTCGGGTTGTGAGCACCGCTTTGAGAAGGGTTCGTGCCCTCCGCATTTCTGCCCGTCTTGTTGGTCAGACAAGATCGGTGACTTGCACACGCTGACCGCATTGGCGATTTACGGCGAAGATGCGCCGTCAAAGAGCGACTTCAAGCTAAAACGCCAAAACTCGAAGTGCGTGCATCCGGACACGCTGATCCGAATGGATAGCGGGTACACCCGCATCGGTGACCTCGCTTTTGGTGGTGTGGACGAATTCAAGCCGCATTCCGGAAAGGTGCTTACACCGAAGGGTGGTTTTGCGCCAATACTTGAGACGTACAACGGCGGCATCAAACCCCTTTACCACGTCGTCAGCCGAAGAGGGGTTTTGACGTGCTCTGAAGAGCACAAGTTCGTGTTGGCAGACGGCACGCAAAAATCTCTGCGTGAAGGTCTAAAAGCAGGCGACACGCTTCATGCTCCGGTGTTTCTTGCCGCCGATGAACAAGAACCGAAGACACTAAGTCACAAGGCTTTCGCAGGAGTTCCTGAGATGGCCTACACGCCGACAATGGCGACGGCTTATTTCAGCGGCTTGCACGCGGGGGATGGTGCTTCTAGTACGGCGTGCGCCACGATTACGCATGGGTCCGTCGAGAAAACGGATGCGTTGGGGGTCCGCTACTCCGAGTGGCAAGAAATCATCATGGCCGCGTGTCGGGACGTTGGGTTAGAGCCAATCGCCAGAAAAAAGAACGTCTATCTAGGCAGCCGCCATGTGCTTCGATGGATGCAGACGCTCGGGTTAGTTGACGGTAGCCCGTCGACGAAAAGAACGCTTCGAGTGCCGCGTTGGATTCTTCAAGGCGGCAGGTCGGCTATGGCGCACTATCTTGGCGGCTTGATTGATACTGACGGCTCCGTGTCATCAGGCGGTGACATTAACATTTGCACGAAGGACTTTGTTTTCGCGGGGCAGATCGCGGAGATCATTCGTGCTATTGGCGGCGAGGCGACAATCACAACGTCGTGGAACAAGAAGTATTCCAGATGGTATGTGAAAGTCGGATTCAAGCGGCGTGATGGTGCGCTTATCGCACCTTATATGCGGCATCCGGGCAAAATCGCGCGCATTAGTGGCACGAGCAAAGCCTATGACCGCTTGGGGAATGAAGTCTTGCTGATCGTTCCGGCAGGCGATTCCCTTTGCCTAGACCTGCATATCGACTCCGAAGATCACCTCTACGCGGCGAATGGGCTTGCAGTTCATAATAGCCTCAACTTCGCTATGTGTTACGGCGGGGGTGGGTCTGCGGCGCAGCGTTCGGTTGGCGTAGACAAAGAAGAAGGCTGGCGTATTAAGCGGCAGTTTGACAAGTCCTACCGTGGCTTGGCGAAGTGGTGGGAAGAGCAGCACAAGACCGCGCGCAAGCAAAAGTACGTCACGACGGCCTATGGCCGTAAATACCCATTGCCCGACATTGACCACACGGACGGCGGGTTCCGATCCAAGGCCGAAAGAAACTCAGTCAATGGCCCTGTTCAAGGAAGTTCCGCAGACATTATGAAGTTTGCGATGGGCCTTATTTACCGCGAGTGCAAAGAGCGCGGGTGGTTGGATAAGGCTAGAATGTGTGTGACGATTCACGACGAACTCGTGTTCGAGATCGATGAGGACTTGGCCGAAGAAGCAGTAGTGACGATCAATGAGTTGATGACGGTTCGCACGGTGAAAAACCTCGGGTGGATCATCCCGCTGAAGAACGACATCGAGTTTGGCGATGATTGGACGGTGCCGTTTAATCTCGTAGCGATGACGAATCCGCGCGAGACAAAGCCTGAAGTTTGGTCCGAGCGTTGGCAGCGGGTATTCCCGAAGTTCTATGCTGAGTATCTGGCGAACGGCGGCGTGGGCGAAGCAAAGTCCGTGGCCGAAGCGGTCCCTGTTGCCGCGCCGATTGAGAGCACGCCTGATTTTGTGATGCCCATATCTTCGCAATCGCGGCACGTCTACACGATTCCGGCGCATAGGCTGACACCGGAACTTGCCGAAATCATGGCGCGGGTGGTGGCGAAGTGCATGAATCGGGGCAAAGACGAAATCGTGATTGAGACCGATCATGGGTCCGATTTGCTCGGGTTTGCTTTCAAGGCGTCATTCGCTGAGTTTAAGATCATCGCGGGATACGAGGGGTTGTGACGTGAAGCGAATGAAACCGGATGCTAATCGTGCGGATATAACTTGTGCGAACGGGGATTTGTGGCCTCCGATTCACGCAAAGGTCTATGGTCCTGACCCGCAAGATTCGCGGGGTAAAGTAAGCGGCCCTGATTTCGAGCGGCTTTGCTATTGGCATCGTGCCTGCGGGCTATTGCAGATGGACGAAGGGAAGTGCCTGAAATGTCCGCACGTCGTAATAAACGGGGAAAGGCCAAACTTGATAAGGCCAAAAGTAAAAGCCTCACCATCGAGCCGCAATTTGATGAAGCGATAAATCAGCATACTTACTCTAGCGGCGGTAAGACGTGGCGCGTGGAACGCCTATGGCGTCTAGCGAAAGACCTGACGCCGTACAAGATGCCGCTCGGCTACTTCGCTAGGGAGTTAGACAATTGGCATTGGGAGCATGAGATCACGCTCAATACGTTCATCGGCCACTTGAAGAGAGTGGCCGATGCGGACTTGCTCTGTCCGATCATACTATCGGCAGAGGGCGACGTGATGGACGGAATGCATCGTTTGACGCGCTCGGCCTACATCGGCGTCGAATGGATTTGGGTCGTCAGATTTCCGGTCACGCCGGAGCCTGACGACTTATACTGAAAGAATCAGGCGTAGACCCCTAAACTTTCACGGGTTCGTGCCCACGCACGAAGTCTTCATCACCTGGTCGGTAACGATAGATTTCGTAAAGAGCCTCTTTCATACCCGATTGCGCCGCAGTAGGTGAATCGTAAGTCAAAGGAGAACGATCTCGGTCATCTTCGCGGTCGAGTTTGAATGAGTGGGTGAAACTCTTGTTCTGCGTCCAGACGAACACGCCTCGGTTGGTGTGGAACTCGATGCCGAACTTCCCATCGCGCAACCGCACGATGCGCGGGTTAGACGGGGATGCGGAAGCCTCTTTTGCAACACGCCCCTTACGGTGGTTCCTTACTAACCCCATGGCTTGTTCTTCAGTCTCCGCGTCCTCAATGGCGGCGAGTAGTTCGTTCTTTTCTCTGACCGTTATTGCCTTGCGCTTGTAGTCCTCTTCGACTTCCTTCACGACGCGGGGGAAGTTACTCGCCTTCTTCAAGAGGGGCAGAAGAGCGGGACGAAGATCAGGTCGGGCATAAGCAAGCCGAATCAGGGCCGAACGGTCGCTTGAACTCAACTTACGCATGGGGGTCAAACCTTCTTGTTAGGCGTCGTCAAAACTAGGGAATCAGCCCGGAACGCCCGGAGCCAGCCAAGTACCTGAAGTGACCTCACCCTCGCTTCCGTTCCATTCGCCACCGAGGATAATAGCCGTGCCACCGATGCGGGCGTTGCCGAAGCATTTGGCTTTGCCGGACACCTCGGCGTCGCCGCGCATCACGGCGTCGCTACTGCCGGAATACCGGGACAGAAAATAAGCTGAAGTTCAACTGTTGGGTCGCATTGACGCAGACCTAGCGCGTCGTCATAGGCATAGCCGTAGGTCGTGTCCGCGCACATTTTGTGGATAGCCTCGACGTATTTCGTCGTCGCCGCAGGGCCACTAGAGCATTGTGCGGGCGACACAGGCGGCGTCGGGCAGCAGTACGCGGCAGCGCGAGGGTCGCTCGGCGGTTGGATGCCTTTACCGCCAAAGCCGGGATAGGTGAGCGCCGTGCATGGCGAGAAGCACCCCGCACCGCCCTGCACACGCAGATCCACCCCACCTGGGTAGGCGGGCGGCAGGGATTCCGACGCGGGACACTTGTTCTGGTCCAGCATGGCGCAGTTGACAGGCGCACAGGCGTCTGAGGATGCGCCGCTGACCGCAACGAGGAAGGGCAGCGTGAAGCCGTCAACGGCACTCGCGTTCCACCATGTATTCTTGACGTGTGGTCCTTGATCCGTCTTGGCGCATTGCTCCTTTTGCGCCTCTGGCAGCGTGCAGCCCCACGTTGCCTCCAACTTGCTGTCCACCGGAGGAGCGCATCCAGCAGCGGGGCAAGGCGGCGAGGACTGTCCAACCGCGCAGCTATTTCCGGTGGCGTCGCAGCCCGTCTTTGCCCAGTAGCGCGTAGACGGCAAGCCTTCGTCGGGGATACTAAATGAAGTTGACGTGCCCTTGGTCAGTTTCGTGAGCGCAGGAGCACCCGCGTGGTTCTCCTGTTGAATCCAGATGGGGTCCGCACATTCGGAAGTAATCTTGAGCGTCCGCAGCGTCGGGGGCGGCGCGGCAGACGGGTTGAGGAGAGGCGCGGGCTCGTCGCGGGCGACCGGATGCGAGCAGGCGAGCGTCAGAGTAACGAGCACTATCGACTTATTTTTCACGGTGTTCCTGTTCCATTCTGGAGTTTCCGTTGGATGACCCGACAATCGGGTTTTTCACCAATATCCGCTACGGAACCTTATGAGGCTTCATGCTCTAATTCCGTAGAAGGGCAATCAGGTACTCCTGGGTTATGGCCTGGCCTTGGCCTCCTCGATCTTCGAGAGCCCCAACTCGACGAGGGTGACTGACGCCTTCTTGACCTTTGCGTAGATCGCGTCGAGGTCGCCAGCCCAAGGAATGTCGATGGCCTTGTAGTTCCCGCTTTCGTAGTGGCTTCCCCACGAAATGTGGAGCCTGAGCACCCAGACGTCCTGGGGCTTCTGGTCGAACCACATCCCGAGGTCCAGGCGGGTCCCGAGACCGTTGAACTTGATATAGGTGAAGGGGGAGCCTGTGATGAACCCCAACATGTCAAGCCGGATCTCATTGTAGGGGAACTTCCTCTTGAGATCGACGAGGAGTCGCTTTTGGTACTCTCGGGCCGTTCGACTGGGGATCTTGGAGGGGTTGATCTCCGAGACCGGAAGCTCGTTCGGCGTGTAGGTGTACCCTGCAGCGGTGATGTGCTTACCCGAAATGTTAACATCACCAGAAGCCTTCTTGCTTGAACCCTGAAGTCCGGCGAGAATCGCCTTTCTCTCGGGCGAACCAGACGGAAGACTGGAAGCCAACTTGATCAGGGCCGAACGATCAGCAGAACTCAACTTACGCATCGAAAGTCCCCTGTCGTGTAACAATCACACGGCGATAGCCGTGTTAGCGAATCAGAGTAGATCGATTCTTGCGAACGCCGTGAACGTCGGCCTTAACAAAACCAATCGTCGTGTGGAAATCGAAATCACTCAAGCCGAACTTGGCGCGCAGTTTTTGAGCGTCGGGCCAATCGAGAACGGCGAAATAAGCCACGTCGCTGCCCTTCTCGGCCTTGCCCAAGCCGAGTGACTTCAAGCCGCTATCCGTAAGGCCGAACGCTTCGACTTCGGCCTTGAACTCGTCCGATGCCTTGGACTTGCTCATGGCTTTATCTGCGGCCATTCGGTTCACGATATCTTTCACTTCGGGCGGTGAAATAATCGTGACGTGGAAGAAAAAGCCTTTGTCCCGAGCCAACTTGTTGCGAATCAAGGCTTCGGCTTCGGCTTCACCGACTAACGCTTTGAGTTCATCAGCGGCCTTTTCGCCAATGTCCTGAATCTTAGTGCTCTTGGCCCCGACGTTGCCGACGAAGGCGAGCGTGAGGCTGGCGTTTAGATAGCGACTTGCTACACGGATAGGTGACGGCTTGTTCATGGGTTACAAACTCAGCATGGCGTCGAGGGTTGCGGGTCGTCCGTAGGATACGGAGCCAAGGGGACAACAGGATTCGGGCCGTTCTTGCTCGTGCCTGCGTGTAAGGGCTTGCCTTCAAGCCTATATCGGTCAGCCGCCGAATAGCCTTCGCCGTAACCCGTCGGGCTAATCTGTCCGACAAGGGCGTAGCCGTTTTCGCAGTTCAAACTTTCGCCGACGATGCCGCGAGTGACGATGACCATTTGGATTTCGTCACCGTGCGTCGTCACGTTGCCGAAGGCTGATTCTTCGTAGTTACGGACGAGATAGGCTCGACCTGCGAGCACACAGCCTTTCAACACGGAGCCGTCGGGCAGATTGCCGGAAGTCCAATCGACCGGACCACCCGGATTTTGACCGCCGATGACGTAAGCCGTGCCGCCGCGATAGACGCGGAAGAGTCGGCTACCCGTAGGCGTCACCGTCGTCCAAGCCGTATAAAGCAACACGCCGCCATCGGCCATGCCGAGATGCCCCGCAGGTCCGCTTAGGCGGTCGTATTCGGCACCGCGCACTTCGGGCACCTTGACGTTGCCAGCAGGCCCACCCGCCGAAGGCGCGACGTGAAGCATCGAAGAACCCGTGCGCGCGGGGTCCTCACCAATGAAGTCCGAGTCATTGAGCAGGATGCCCAAAGGCAAGCGTTCCGTAAGGCCCGTTATTGCAATCGGCGTTGGCGCGTCGCTTACACGCGCCGCGTTTACTGGAATGTCCTGACCGCCGAGTAAATAGCGCGAGGTCGATGCAGGTGCATAACCCGTAGGTGCGATCAGAGCGAAACCCGTGACGTCACGATTCGTACCCGCAGGCCGCAGGTCGATTCTAATATCACTCACGCCGGAATTGACCGCCTGAACCAAAACGTCGTTACCGCCATTCCAATAGGCTTTGACGGGGACGTAAGGATTGACCTGACTGTTGATAAAGTCAGCCAAGTCTTCAGCCGTAGCAGAAGTCGTCAGGCCGGAGAAACTAGCATTTGATTGTGCGTATTGATACTTCGCACCCTGATAGAAATAGATCGACTGATTAGCCGAAGCCGCCGAAGCCAAAAGCACGCGGATTACGAGCGAACCACGAGGCGCGGATTCGGGCTGGCCTTCGGTGAACGTGCGGGCTTGCGGCTGAAACTGATTGGCGGTGGCCGATGTCGGCAAGCGCGTGCCGTTGGACTCTAAATGCCCAATGTCAGTCGCCGTGCCGGATTGCAAAGCGCCGCCGATTTTGCCCGTGCCGAGCGTCGTATAAAAATCAGCAGCGGCCAGAATCTCAAGCCCACGCGCGTTCGGGATTTCCGGCACTTGATCGCCGTTAGCGTCGAACTGTTGAATCGCGGTGACGAGTTGATAGGCGTTGGCGACGGAGATTTGTCCGAAGCGCGGCTCATAGTCAGAAACGACCTGAGCGGCTGCGCCCCGCGTCATGTATGGGTCGCCTTGATAGACGGTGCGATGGTAAGCCGCATAGCAACTATTCGCAGGCAAGGGCAAAGGCAAGACCATGCCGATATCCTGCGCGAGTCCAGAAGGCGCGGCTCCTGCGCCGTTGTGCTTTCGGGCTAGGACGTAGTTATTGAGGTTGATGAAGCCTCGTGCGAAGCCAAACACTTCGCACTCGACAATGTAATCCAGATCGTCAAACGTCTCGCCCGCGACGAAAGAGCCCGAGAGCCGAATGTCGATCAGGTTTTCGGGGATGACGTAAGTGTGATCGTTTTCGTTCAGCGTAACGTCGATTGCGCCGCCTTGAACAATGAACAACGTCTGCTTATCGGCATCCGTGCGGATCAAGTTCTTGGGAGGCGTGCCGCCCGTTTCCGGCGTCACGCGATCAGCCTGCCACGCACCAGAGCCCGCCCATTCGCGGGCATCGTACACGCCGTAAATGCGTGCGATGCCCAAGAATGGGGGCAACTGAATGCCCTTCAAGCCCGGAGGCAAGTCCGAAGCGCGGACGTTGATATCGGTGTAGAGCCGCGACTGATAGGCGTTGTTGCCGCCCACAATCGGGCCGTACTCGCCATAGTCCAAGCCCGAAGCTACGCTCGTCTGAAACAAGATAGACGTGACGTCCGCAGCGCCACCGTTATCCGTGCCACCGATGAGATTAAACACGGCGTCGGTGTTCGTGACCGAATCAGCGAACAGGTGATTGACGCCGAAGTAATAGGGCAGCGCCGCGATAACGTCCGTCGCCGCGTATTTGTAGACGGGGATATCCTGCCGCCCGAATCGAGGCATATACTCGGGGGGCAGGCTGTAACCCTTTTTCAAGCCCGCGTCGAAGATGCCCGCATCGTCAACCGAATTGCCTGCGCCTGCGCCCGCAGCATAAGTCGTCGGTACAAGCGTGCCGCCGCCGTCCACGTTCACATCACGCAGATTCACCGACAGGTTGACCTTGCGGTAAGGCCGAATCACGAGCGTCTTAGAACCCGCATCGGCGAAAAGTTCGCCCTCACGCAACTGCTCCGACAAAGCGCCACGCCCATTGCCGAGCGGGAGCGATTGACCTTCGGGAGCGTTGAGGCCATGGTCTGAAAGTCCCGACCACGTTTGCACGCCCTGAGCGGGATAGTAAATCTCGTTCGTGGGCACGTCAGCAGAGCCCGCAGCGGGGTCAATCGTGCCCACCGCGCGACGAAGCAAGTAGGTTGAAGAAATGGGGTTGACGACGGCGAAGCGGTCAATTGTGTCCGGTACGCGGGGCATTGCGCCACGTCCAGAGCCATAAATCAGGCTCGTGTCGAGAATCGCCGCGCTCGCATTTGGGAACGTCATGGCGTTTGCGCCAAGCGTAGCAGCACGCCATGGGTTAGAAACACCGCCCAACGTGCCCGCGAGATCGGTCATTACGACAACTGCCGCCGCAGCGTTGCCCACGGAAGCGTTCGGGCCGTCCTCGGTATTCGAGTATTGCGAACGTACTTCGGCGGTCAGATTGGCCGCGTCAACGAAATCCGTCCATCCCGCTTGCACGCCTTCTACGACGAGCGAGTTTACTGCCGTGCCCGTAACCGAAGTGTATTGGGAAGCAACATCACCCGCGCCGATGACGCGGAACACACCGCAGTTTTCGGAGTTCGTCGTATCGCCGGACAGGACCAGATAGAGTTCAGATGAACGGCCCGTGATATCCGTGCCGCCCTTCGTAATCATATCGTAGAGCGTGCGCTTGCCGTAAAGAATCGGATTGGTGACCAAAGCAGGATTAAGCGGATCAGTCGAATTCACCCATGCGCCGCCCGCCGTGAAATTCAGACCAGGGAATTGCACCTCGGCGTAGTCACCCGTAGTCGCCGCGCTCACGACGGTTGCCGACGTATTGCGAAGTGACGTTTCGACCACGCCACCGAGAACGATGAACGGATACTCGAAGTTCAACTGAGGAAGCGGGTACATCGGGCCAGGATGTTCGCCAACCAATTCGCCCGTGACCGGGGGCTCGCAGAACAAGCCGTCATTTGACGCCGTCGTAGAACCAACGAAGCGCAACTTGAACGGCGTCTTGCTCTCCGCGCCTTGGAGCCACATTTCTTTGGGCGTAGCGAAACGAACGGCTCGCACACCGCCCATGGACTTGCGCGCACCGTCGTTGCCCGAAGCACCGCCGATGAAAAGATTGATGACCGTGCCGTTCTGAATGCCCTCGCCCGAAGGTTGCCAACCGTTCGGCTGGAAATCCGCAGCCGTTTCCCAAGTCGGCGCACCCGACGTGAAATCAGGCACCGCGACCGGAGCGCCCGGCCCACCGCTTGAGTCAGGCAAAAGCATGACGGTCACATTGTCTTGAATCACCACGGCGTCCGAGAACACCTCACGAATCCCATCGGGCGAATCCACCTGTTCGGTTTGATTCGGCACAGGCGAAAGGCTCGTGGTAGGCAGGTATGAAACCTCGGGGACGACCGTGCCCTCGGTATCAGCCGCGCCGGACTGCTTGTAACTAGACCGCAGCCTGTTGGCGAACAACTGCCCGAGATTGTGCAGCAGGATTTGGTTGTAGTCCCACTCGCCAAGCGTAATCGAACGGCGAAGGTCAAGAATGTCACTCGCCGCAATCTGATCTGAGAACAAGCCGTCTGCGCGGAAGCAATAGAACCGTAGGGCGGTCGCCGCGTCATGCGGGACGGCCTGAGTACCCAAACGCCCACGCGACGCAATCGTGATCGTGCCTGCGCCGACGCCGCTGATTTCTACAACCTCGCCGTCGAGCAGGTAGAAAACCGAGCCGCCCGAATACAAATCGGGGTTGTCCAAGCCGGAATTCGCCAAGCTCGTTACGCTCACCACGCCCGAAGCCGTAGCAGACAGGCTCGAAGTCAACGTGACTGAAGTGAACGTGCGGACGGCTTCAGCGGGGTCTGTAATGGGTGCCGAGTATGGGTTGCGGTCGAAAGCGCCGTTTTGATTTGCGTTACCCGCAGGCTGTTGCGCGATAAAAGGGCTGGTATTGCGACGAAAGACCGCGCAAATCGGGATCGCGTAAACGTAGCCGTCGAGCGTGCCCAAAGCGTTTTCGGGGTCACCATCGCCTGCGCGCCACAAGCCCGCATCGCCGAGCACGTCACGCATATTCGCCCACGAGTACGCAGGCAAAGGAGCAGCGGCGGTGCCCTGAGCCTTCACGGAAGGGTCATCAAGACCATCGGGATAGACGTTCAGCGCAACGCTATTGCCCAAGCCCGTGCCTTGGCCGAATACGCGAATGCGATACTGCAATTGCACGCGCTCGGTCGTCTCAAAGCCAATCGCGGGATCTTCGATGTCGTCAGCGACGTTCGTGCCGCCGTATTGCGTGTTGCCGTACTTGTAAATCGTGGAGGCCGAAGGCTTATTCGCCGTGCTCGGATTCGGCGCGACCAAAGTAAGCCAGGCTTCCAAGAACACGAAGTCGATTCGGGCATCGCTCGCCGGAGGGGGCCAGAGATTCACCTGATTGGTGACGCCATTGTAAGCAACGCCCGTGACAGGAATAACCCAACCGTTGACGTTAGCCCACATTGCGGGGGCTTGAAAGCCAATGGGGACGTTGCCGAGTCGAAAGAAGTTCGAGTAATCGGCGCTGGTGACGAAATCAGCCGTCGCTTGCATGGGGTCAATGAAAAACCCGCTATGCGTCTGCGAGCGAACGAGATTGCCAAGTCGCTCCCACTCGACTTGCGCCATCAGGTTGAGTTCGGAGTCCAGCGGAGGCTTGTTAGCCTGCCAAGTGACCGCTTGAAACTGACGATTTAGCGCACTCAGAGTGCGAGATACGCCGTTCCCAAAACTTTCAGGCATACGATGGGCCTCTTGTAAATGCTACGCAAGCGCAACTAGATAGCCGCATTAGCGGCTACGTCGAATCGCGTTCGCCTGTTTCACCCTAACTTGATTGATTCTTTCTTTCGAACGACTCGCGCTCACGATGGTCCCATTTACCTGATTCGTGCGATATTCAAGCCAAGCGTAACGCGCGCCATGCAAATCATCGACGTTGTCAAGCACATCGTCGATGAAATCCGTCAAAATGGGCCTCTGATTCAGTCCGTTCGTGCTAAGAGCCGCATAGAAAGGCGCGACACCGTTCGGGCTTTCATAATCCAACGCGAAATCTTTGATCCAAAGCCTTCGGTCATGCACCGACAGGCAGATTGGGTTGTTCGCAAACGGCGCGTAGTTAGTCAGACCGCGAAGTAAGTCTACAATGGCGTTCGTGAACACGCCTTGACCCACGAGTACGTCAGATGGGTTAGGCAGGTTCTCGATTTGATCGTCACGCTGGAAAACGTAATACGTCCCGCCTCGCCCATAAGCCGAAGCCATGTATTGAATCAGGCTCAACATACGTTCGCGCATGAACAACGTGGTCTCGATGGATTCGTTCGACGAAAACACCGTGCGGGCAGGCCGAATCACCGTGAAGCCGAAAGGCTCAAGCGAGCGATACTGCGCGTCGCCAACACGACCTAAGAAAGCACCCGTGCCGTCAGCCGAAGCCGTGACGCGAAGAGTTTGCTGGCCTTCGGTCGGGCCTTGCGAAACCAATGACCCGCTAATCGTCGGCAGCACCGCGTATTCAGCGCCCACGTCGCCGTAGATCACGTCGTCGCCGCCGAGTTCATCCGAGCCGCTGAATTGCGTGGTGCCCGAGACCACAAGTTTGTTATCGCCGGACGTTTGATTCGCCGTGACGCGATAAAAGCCGCGATTGTCGTCCAACTTCGACGGACGCCCCGCGACAAAGGGCACACGTCCCGATACAGAAGTGTCACCGTTCGGGAATAGGCCCGTCTCGCCCGCCGCGAACAAAGCCCCTGCGGGATCGACAATCACATAGTCGTCTTGAAGCACCAACTCGCTAGACGTGAGCGTAGCCAAGCCCGCATCTAGCAACTCATTCGCAGTAATGACCGAGCCGCCATTTCCGAAGGGGTAGGTCGAGTAGTCCACCGTGCGCTTATAAACAATCGAGCCGCCGCCATTCGGGTCAACAAGTGCGTCTAGCAACTGCGCGCATGATTGCTCATGGGGCACGGGCGCATCGACGAGGTAAATCTCGAAGGACGCAGCAGAGGTCAGGTCTTGCGTTAGTCCGGGTTCGCGCAAAAGCAACGATGTTGAACTGAGCACCGCCCTGATTTCAGCCGTATCGAGAACATCACCCGCAGCGTTTAGTACCCGCAGCGTGCAACTTGGCTTTACGGCCACATCGGGGTCGTCAAAAAAGCCGAGCGTCGTGCCGTCCGCGAAAGTGACGTTAACAGTCGGCGTAGCAATAGGGACGGCGATAGGCCCGCGACGAGTCTCGTAGACGAATCGCAAGGGGTCGATGATTGCCGAGAGGTTCGTTTGCACGTCATGGAAGCGACGAATGCGGCGAATGGCAAACTGCACGGTTTCTTGCGTGCCGAGCGCGACGAAATCACCGTACTTGCGGATACCCACGTCGAGCGTCGTGTGCGAAGCCGTGACCACATGGGGGTCGAGACTGTTCAAGTCACCGACGGGCTTAGGTATCGAAGGCTCTAAGAAGATGCCCGCGACCGCCGAAAATCCGGGATTCGCAAGCGGACTGATGCTGTCCGAGAACGCGACTTCATCGCCGGGCAATAAGCATTGCAGGACGGTCGGGGCAAACACGGGATTGAAATGCACCGTGTCCCAATCAATCGTCGTCAGGTCCAGATGCGAAGCGACGCCTGTGACGGGGTTCACGCCGTTATCGACGCGACCGTAAATCACCGCGTTCGTGTCGGCATAGAACGCCGTGGAGTCATTCGGCGTCGGAACGCGCACGGCCAATTGATTCGCAGCCGGACCCGCGCCCGAGAGGTCTTGAACCAATGCGGGGACCGAAGCCGTGTTCCAAGTGAATGACGCCACCGGAGCACCCGCAATCGCCTGCGTGCCGATGGTGACGTTAGTGACGCCCGCGATGCCGCCAGCCGAACCGAAGCCCACCAGATTATTGTCCGGCAAATCATCGGCCAAGCGTCCGATGGGCAGATACTTGAAACCGGACACTTTCAGGTTTGCAGTAACGCCCAACGCGAGTTCAGACGGCGTGATGGGTGAACCATCGGCTTTTAGTCTCAAGCCCGTCAGCGTGAAAACCGCCGTCTTAGTCGCAGCGTTGTAAGCGACCGCCGAGTAGCCGAGTTTGTAGACCGCCTCGGCGTTGAGCGTGTAAACGCCCGCAGACCAAGTCACCCACACGTCATTTCGGATGACGTAGACGAAGCCGGATGATGGGAAACCGCAGCCCGTCGGGGAATACAAAACAGGCTGCACGTTGCCTACTGTAAGACTCAGGACGCCCGAAATGCTCACGACGGTTGGGAATCGAAGGTCGAAACAGGTTTTGCTGCCCGCCAGCGTCGAGTTCTTAATCGGTCGCAGGCCGAAAGCAGTTTCGGTGACCGCGTGACGCACCAAGTAAGTGCCTGTTTTCACCGCGCCCGTGATTAGCCCGCCGTTGACGATAGCGACGTCGCCAGATTCGACGTTCGCTACTGCACCGTTAGCGACGGCCAGCGTTTGCAACCACGTCACGTTCTCGGTCGCGTAGGGCGCGACCGCATCGAGAATGACGCCGGAGCCGTCGCAAATGACGCCAGCGGCATCACGTTCGGACGAGGGCACCGCAGATACGACCAGATTCGTCGCCGTGATCGGCGTATTGCCGTGACCTTCCCACGCCATCGCGCGCACGGAACCGATTTCGGTTGCGGGCAATGTCGCCGCCGTGAAAGTGCCGACGCCGTAAGTGCGTGCTAGAAAAGTCAGATAAAGCCCGCCGTTGATTTCGGAGGCGTTGTTGACCGTCGAGATTACCGCGCCCGCGCCGACCGGACTCTCGAAAACATTGAGCGCGAGGCCCATTTCGATTGAGCCGTCGCCGTTCGCGGGGTTCGTGTTTCGCGGCAAAGCCGAGGCAAACGACACGCGCTCGTCGAAAGTAAGTCGATTCACACGAATCGAACAGGAGGTCGAACCTAATGCGGAGCCGACGGCCAACGCACCGCTCGTCAGATTGCTCGTCGTCGTATCGACGTAGGTATCAACTGTAAGCGTGAAGTCGTAGGCTTGGCCCGAAACCAAGCCAAGCGTGCTCAAGACGGACGCCACGGCGTTGATTTGCAACTGCGTCGAGTTCAGCAGCGTCCAGCCCGGAGGCGTGAGATTTGTCGATACGGCCACACCGACAGCGGGCTTGTAGTAAATCACCGCCGCCAAAACCGTGCTCGGTATCACCACGCTGCCCAAGTAGGCGTTTACGGCCAACGGACTTGGGTTATAGACGTTGATGACGAGCACGTTGCCTGGCGATACGCCAAGATTAATCAGCGCGTCCAGACCACCGTTGCCTGCGCCCAAGCCGTCATCGAGTACGATGCCTGCGACATCCGAAAAGTCGAATAGACGTGCGAAGCCGACTTCGGTAATGCGAAGGCCCGTCGTGCCGCCGCCTTTGTGCCCAAAGAGATTCTGAGCCGTGTACCTATGCAAGTCGCCGCGTTGCGTGTTCGTGACGAATCGAGGGGGTTCAACCGAGTCAGCACTCACCGAGCCAATCGACTGAATGCCCGTGATTCCAATAGGCGATTGTCCGGTCTGCACAAGCAAGAAATCACGTTGGCGCGCGGGGCCGACACCAGAGCCCGCCACGAAAACAGGCGTGAAGTTCGCCGTCGCCGTGTAAAGCGTCGCAGGTTCCAAGCCACCCGTCACCGCACCGTAAATCACGCCATCGGACACCGCGATCTCATCGGGGTACACCGCTTGAACGGGTGCCGCTGAGTCCAGAAACAAGCCGTCAAACAAACGCGAGGCTTGTTGCAGTAGCCGAATTTCCGTGTTGCCCAACGCCAAAAACGGAATCTGATTATCGCCGGAATCGTCACGAGTGCCGCCAAAGAGCGCGGGCAATCGGGCGGGTTCCGAGTCGGCGTTGATAATATCAGCCGTGCCTTCGATGCAAGAGCCCGGAAGCGGCGGGTTTTGACCCGCCCAATCTTGAATCGGAAGCCCCCAAATGTCCTCTACGACGGGCAGGCTGGCGTCGAGAATCTGCCCCGTCCTGCGGCGCACCTTGAGGTCATTCTGAATTCGATAGTCGCCGTTCGTCTCAATCAACTTCGCGGCGTCCGCGAGGCTCACCGGATCACTCACAAGATTGGGTGCAATCGCCGCTTGCGACGTCGGCGTGAAGATCGTGTCGCCCTGCGTCGGATCAAAACTAATGCCGCCACCTGATATGGGGTCCGACATAAAAATCTGCGCGCCCGAAAGGGCACTATTGTTCAAATCCTTCAGGAAGACTACGCATCCGGCCTGAATATCGTCCACGAACACGGGATTCTCGGCAGCGCCAAGGCCGGATGCGGGCAAGTAAACGGTTCGAACCGTGCCGTCGGGATTGCCCAAGAGAATCTGATCGCCGGAGGCAAACTCCGGCGTAGACAGTTCGGCATCACCTGAGTTCACGTCAGGATTCGCGCCGCCATTCGTGACCAGCAGGCTCGTGTCCGGAAAGCCCGTGATTTGATCTATCACGAAGTCGTTAATCGTCTGAGGCGTCAACACCAGCGTAGCGCGGCCAACCGTCGGCGTCGCCAAAGCAAGTGCGGCATCTAAAGCGGCGTTGCCGTTCGGATAATAGGCCCACACGCGCGCACGAGGTCCACGGTCATTGGCCGTGATATCAGATACGTTCTTGAGTTCGCCCAAGACGGGGTTCGAGATTTGCCCGATGACCGTGTTGCGCGTTTTGACGACCTTGTTAACTGTCGTTCCGGGCTGAGTACCAGCGACGGGCAGCAGCCGTCCGGCTGAGTAAAAGCCTGCGTCGATTACTTCGCCCGTGTTAGCGTCAATCTGCGCCTCAAGGCCCGGCAATAGCCGCGTGAAATAGCGCGTCTGCTCGGGATAGAGCCGTGAGAATGCGTTAGGTTGCCACGCACTTTCGAAGCGGCCCTTGAACGTAATGACGGGCAATAGCGTGTTAGCGAGCGTTACGTTGCGCTTGAACGACGTCATTAGAACGTCGTCTACGTCGTTGCGCTGATACTCGCGCTGCAAGTCAATGAAGAAATCCAGATCAGGGCCGGAAGGCGGGTAACCGTTCAAAGAGCCCGGATTTACGCCCAACGTGATAGAGCGAGGGTCATAGATAAAGTCGTCGGGCATGAAGAACCAGCCGGACGTATTCGGCGACCACGCTTCCAACAAATCACGCCATACGACGCGCGGGTACAAATGCGACGTGAGCGCATAAACACCGCCCGCAATAGGCGTGACGGACTCGGGACCGACATACAACCGCAGTTTGCCATCGCGGTCACCGATGACGCGACCGTCGATGGTCTCAAGCACTTGCTCGAAGGGCGTCACGGCGTTGTTAAACAGCGTGACGAACACGCGCCCACCCGCATCGAGATTCAAGGCATCCCAATAGGCGTTGCGCGCATTCTCGGCCTGCTTCTGCACAGTCACCGCGCCGCCTTGCGGGAAAGGCGTCGGGGTGGCCGTATCATCGGGATTCTCGGGACGACGTGCCGCGTCGAGTAATACTATGGGCAAGTAGTCGGCAATCGGCTGAATCTTCAGCGTGAACGATTCAGCGTCGAGATAGAAATACTTGCCTTTCAACACGCCGCCCAACAGACCATTTGCGTCCGAAGGCTGCGTAATCGCCAAGTACGTCGCACGATACTTCGGCACGACCAAAGCATCGTCAATCATCGTCGGCGAAATCACCTTGCTTTTCGTGTAACTCGCGTACAACCGTTCATTCGGCTGCAAAGGCGTCTGAAACTGCGTCTGAAACTTGAGCGCGCCGTTTTCGACGACGTATTGGGTATTCGGGACTAGAACTTTGCCAGGAATCGAAGAATCAGACGAGAATAAAATAGCCGTGAAACTCGTGCCCGTAATCTGCGTGCCCGAGATAGTGAAATCTATGGGCTGATTCTGGTAAATGGGCCTAAAAGAGCACTTGACGACTGACCCCTCGGCCACGTCACGCTGCAAAGGAATTTGCAGGTAAGCGACGGTCTTGCGCCCATCGCTCGTGAGTTGGACGTTCTGGACTAGATACGGAACGCCGTCGAGGTCAATCAAATGCCTCGGCGCGATGATTGACCTCGCATCGCCGTAAAACTGAATCAGGCTCGCGCCAACGCCCGCACCGAGAAATGCGTTCGGGACGACCTGAATAAAGTCCACGTCCGTTACATTACGATCCGTGATCACCAAGCCTTGATCTACGCCGGGCGAACGTGAACCGACTTCGCGCACAGGCGCGGGGTAAATCTCGACCTGCGTATCGCCGCTCGGCAATAACGTGACGCCCTGCACATAAGCGACGTATTTCCCGCCCACGCCGATCAAATGATCCGGCGCGACCGTCGCAGTACGATCACCCTCCAACACAAACACCGATTGACCCGCGTTCAACCAGAACGGCGGTTGCCACACCGGAGCCTGCGTGACCTGATACGACTGAGAAGCCGTGCCCAAAGGCGCGTTGAGCACCGAGTAGGTAATCTGAACCTTCGACGTTATGGGCACGTCGTAAGTAAAGGCTATCTGCGACAATGCACCGTTTACAGTAGCAGTAAGATTGCCCGAGTAATTCTGCATCTCGGCACCGACCCAAATCATCGGCTCCGAAGCAGAGTCATACGCCAAGCCCGATGGATTGAAACTGTAAAGCCGCGCATTGATGCGCGTCGCTTCCTCCAATCGAATCGAAATGGGCATGAACTCGACAATCAAGTCGCCCGTCTTATTCACACCACCCGAGTTCGTCGGGTAATACGTCGCCTCAACGTATTGCCTCGGCTCAATCGGCGTCTGAAAAAACGCCGTGCCCGGAACAGGGCTCACCGTCACCGAATCCGACGTGTATTTCTCGACCAAGAACAACGACTCGCCCGCATACGCCGTCGGAATGTTCAATGCACCCGTCGCTATATCGCCCTCGGCGTTCACGATCACGCCAGCGGGCAAGAACTCTTGATCGTAGTAGACCAATAAATCAGCATAGGCCGTCACTAAGTTCGATGCGACACGCACTTGGCCGCTGATGCCCGAACCGAATAGGCCGACTTCGATCACGCCAAGCGGCGGCGAAGGCACCGTGAAGGCCGACGTAATCACGATCACAGCCGTCGGCACACGAAGGCTGAAGTAAAAACCACCCGCCGTACTCGTCGTGTAATGCGGGTCTGACAAAACAAAAGCAGGCATCTGCATCTGCGAGGACAAAGCGCCCATGCTCACGCCACGCACAAGCAAGTCCAAAGCACTATTGCCCGCGTCCACAGCACCGTAACGGAGCGACTTCGCATAGGGCTTAGAAAGATTCGCCGTCGCGCCCGATAACGGCGTAATCACCCGAATCGCAAACGGATCACCACCGTCCCACGTCGGCAACTGTAAAAACTGCCTGTCGGCAATCAAAGCCGGATCGTACACGGCTAAACCAACAGGCTCGGTATCTAAAACCTGCCAACCCACAAGCCCGAACGAATCACTCGGATATAAACCCAACGCACCCGCCGCGACGCTGATGATTCGATAGACGAGATTATCGCTCGTCACCAGCAAGTCACCGACGTTCACGTTTGCAACTGTGAAATCAGCAATCGTGACGTCCGTGAAAACGCCAGATACAGACTCGCCCACGCCGCCCGATAGTAAATCCGCGCCGATGCGCGATGAAAACAACGCCGTGTTGCCGACGAGAACATACTCCTGCGGCAACCACGGCAAATTCGGCTCTTGGACCTCAAGAGTAAGTGAAATCACGCCCAAGCCGTCGAGCGTGATTTGATCCACGCCGTTGTCTACTGAAATAGACCCCGTCTCAAAACGCTCGACCCACGAGAAACGATTGCGCTCCACGCAATCTAAAAGCAAACCCACGCCCCACGAACTCGTGAAAACGCCCGCCGTCGGACGACCCGACAACGGCTGCGAAATCAAGCCGTTGGAACCCACAATCTCAAAGAAACCATCGGGCTCATAACCAGATTGCAGCGCGTCCGGAAAACCTTGACCCAAATAGACCAACGAAGATTCGCCGATCTTCTCGACCAGAATCTCATCGTCCACCTCGCCGTACAAACGGACGGTCAAATCCCCCTCGCCCACCTGACGATATAAGCCCATCGCCAAGCCGTTGTAAGAATTCCAACGCGCGCCCGACGTGACAATCCAACCCTGCGCGAAACCAATACGAGCGTCGCCCCAACCAATCTCAATGCTCGCGTTCGCTACGCAAGCCAAACCACCCGCTAAATCAAACCACGCATTCGGAACACCAGAGGCCGCATTAAGCAACACGGCCAACTGACCCGAAGTATATCTACCAATCGGCAACGTAAATGACGTCACAACGCCGTCAAGCGCGAAAACAAATGTCTCGCCGCTCAAGTCAAACGGACCACGAAGCAAACCCACTAAACTGACGACGCCAACAGGAGCCTCAAAACCAACAGGCACTAACCCACACTTGAAATCAACAACTTCGTTGCCCACACCCGAACGAACCTGCAAAGCACCAGACTCAAGCGAGTAATACCCCCGCTCACGATTCAAACCGTAACCCTGCGTCGGCAAGTCCGAGTCATACTCGACAATCGCAAGCAAATCACGCTTGCCCACGATAAACAACTCGCCCGAATTCTCAGTAACAACACCCCACGCCGAAGGTCTATCGCCAACCGCCGTAATCGGCCCACGCGACCAACCCGCTAAGTTCGACGGCCACAAGGTCAACGAATCGGCTGCGGGAACCTGTCCACGACCGTTCGCATTCAATACTACATGACGAACATTCGGCACGGGATTACTAGAAACGCCCACGCCCAAGATTTTCAGCACACGACCAGAAATATAAACCGAAGAAAATACACACAAGCCCGAAGCAAGCGATAAGTAAAACTCAGTCGGGCTAATACCAGCAGGCAAAGGCAAGTCTGAGTCAGAGATTACTAGACGGCAGTTTAACACGCCGTAGATACAGTCAGACAAAACCAAACCCAAGCCAACACGCAGCGTATTCACCCAAACTCGGGCCTTGTTATCCCCCCCAACCACTAAACTCTGCACGGTGTCTAGGCCGTACTGCAAAGTTTCGAGTATCAAGCCCGCGCCTAAGTAAAACTCGCCGTTGTTAATGTTTAGGTAAGCCCTATTAGGCGTTAAGCCACCGGGATTGTTACTCACTAACTCGCAATCAACACTCACACCGCCCAAACCCAAAAGAAAGTAATCAGGCAGTTGATCGCCAACAGCAAACCCACTCGGTATGACGTTGCCAGAAGGCTTAATCGCGCCGACATTTCTAACCTCAACGCCAGATTCAACCCAATGATACAAGTCGACCGCACGAGGCGTGAGAGTGACCGCACTATTGCTATTGTTCACGGCGGCTGATGCAAAAAGATTGACCGCGTTCGCAGGTTGAGGACAAACCCTCGTCCAAGGATCACCAAGTCTAATCCAGATGCTCGGCACACAGACCACCGCACCAGATAGATCACCAGACCCGCTAATCACAAAGGACATATCACCCCCACAGATACGATCACGGGGACGGGGACAGGCACTTGAGAAATCACCGTCGCAGTACCCACAAACGACATACCTGATTCCAGACGAGTACCGAAATCCAAAAGCCAAGACTTGCCAACAGGACCAGATAACGTCCCCACACGCGCGACCAGATAACCACCCAACGGACCAAGACTCGAACGGAAACTACCCGAAGGCAATATAGGACTCACACCAGAGCCCGAACCAGAACCTAGAGGCTTCAAAACCATTGGCACGAAAACCAACGCATCCAGAATCGCACGCTCCGTGTTCACGCCCAAAGGTCCCGAACTGACGCCAGAAGGTGACCTCACACGAAACGTCTGCAATCGACCCGAGCCCGTTACTGAAATCGGAGACGGAGCCGGAGGCGCAATACCAAGAGGCGAATAGCCGTAGGCACTCGCGTTCAACCATGAAGCCAAAGCCAAGCCGAATTCTCGACTAAACGCAAACCAAAGCGGTCCAGAGATACCGGACTTCGCAGCACTAGAGTTAAGTGAGATACTAAGGCTCATCTTTCGCCTTTTTCTGTGCGCCCTGTATTTTACCGATTCAAACTCAAGATGGGTTCGATAAGCAAGTCTTTGTAATCACTAAGAAATAAGGTCGTGTAAAGGCCGTATGGATTTAGGTTGAATCTATTTGATTCATTCGTATAGACAAACACGCGCGTTAAAATCAGACGAGTAAAAACAAAAAGGCCCGCGAGGAGCCTTTTTATGAATCACCTGATCCGTCTGACTGATGTTTGAGTTTGGTGTTGTGGTCGAGGTGGTTCTTAATGGGCTGGTATGAGTCGAACATATTTACTTCTCCCACCATTCCAGGATTCCAGAACGCTCCAACGCTTCTTGCGCGTGCAAGCGGACGTATCGTTTGGCGTGCTCCGTGATTCGGTCTTGGTACTTATTCCAATCACGGACTGAAAAGCATGAGTACGCCGAGATCTCGGCGGTTCTTTCGCAGATGTCCACGAAGCGGACCCAACTGAAGTTTTGTCCCCTGTACTTCGGGTTCAAAAACGTGACGAACTCGTTGTAGGCGACGGCTTGGCTGTAAGCCTGCACCACAGGCAGTATCTTAGTCAGCCAGCGTGTTTCTGAATCGCGCTTCATACTTACTCGTTTGGCAGTTGGGTGTAACCCCATCGGCAGAGCACTTCGTATGCGCCGCCTTGTTGAATCTCGACGACCCGAAACTTGTTCCGTGGGCGGTCGCCGTAGTGCGATGCCACGTCGTACTTGCCTAAATTGAACAAATACTTCGCGGATTGCTTGGTCGTCCCGCCGTTGGCGATGACGATAAGCTCGCCGATGACCTGATCGTCATCGGGCATGGGCGCATTCGTCACGTCGGACGGCCCTGCGAGTGCGTCACCCTCTCGGGAGACGACGATGACCTTGCTCTCGTCGGTGAGCAGGCCATTGGCGCGGGCATCGTCGAGGATACCCGCCGTGTTTCGGCCTCTAAAAGTGACAATCGTGTTCATGTTCGGCTACTCCCGCAAGGAATGTTTCAAGTGGCGCTTACACTATTCAGACGGTTGGTTCGGTCTAGGAAAACCGAAAATCGGCGCTTTTTAGGGGGATTCGGTGGATTCGGCCTCACCAATGTCGTCGGCGATTGCGCCACCCTTCATAAAGGGGTCGATGAGTCGCTTTGCGGCGAGTCGGTTATCGGCGTCGAGTCGGTGGAGCCAAGCCATGAAGCCTGTTTGAAGCAGTTTGTCGCTCTTGCCCGTAATTTCGAGTCGGTCTTGGGCTTCGGCCAGCACGTCGCAGATGCCACGGTGCGTGAACTCGCCGTAGATTTCCTCGTTCTTGATTGCCTTGCGAAGTGCCTCGCAGCACCCCTGCAACTGCGTGAACACGTCGGGGGCCTTTTCGACGAGAAGCGGGAACTTCTCGCGGAGGACCTGAACCTCGTCGTCCCAATGCAGGTAGGTGAACTCGATTGCGCGGCCCAAGCGGTCCATGATGGAGGCGTCGATGGGGTTTGCGCTGGTCATGCGGCCACGGCTATCGCCCGTGCCGCAGGAGTTGGCGGTGCAGACAAACTGCGTACCGGGGAAGATCGGCACCATGCGTCCATCGGGTCCGAGAATCCGGCCCGAAATGCTGTCCGTCAAGATTCGGAACCACTCTGCTTGCGCGCTATCGGCGCGGTCAACGTCGGAGAGCAGGATCAGCGGTGCGCGGGGCTTACCGTCGGTGCCCATAACGCCCTCGGTGAGTGCGTTCCAGAGTGCGCCGTAGCGCCATCCGGTTTCGCCCGCCGTGTATGACCGCATATAGAACCAAGGTGCGAGATCGGTCCCGGGCCGGAAAGTGACCATGAGCACGGGCTTGCGGGTCATGGCGCTGAAGGCGTGGACGATTGCGTCCTTGCCCGTGCCCGGCATCCCGTGAATGAAGGCGTTTCGGCCCTTCACGAGCGCGTGGATTGCGCGCTCGGTACACTTCTTGGCCGCACCCTTAGTGGGGAACTTGTAGCCTTCGGGCATAGGCAAGCAATCGCTCGCCGTGATGCCCGTATCGACGGGCACTTCGACGTCGCCAATCTCAACGGTGAGATCGACGAGTCGGGGGGCGGGGCGGCGGGTCTTGATCGGGCGGTTCTGCCACGCTTCGAGCACTTCGTTGGGGATCGCGTTCATGTTCATCTACTCCTGCAAGGAATGTTTCAAGTTAGGGTTACACCATCCAAACGGTTTGGGGCCGCTTGGAAAACCGAAAATCGTCAACCGCGAACGAGTCGGGTGACCGCTTCGACCTGCCCCTTTCGGGGACCGTCGGTGTATCGAATGGCGTTGTCGTTGGGTCCGGTGCCCGGGCCAACGACGTCCATACGGCTTTGGCACTCGGGTCGAGCGAGAACGACCCCGCTGACGATGTAGAGTGTGTTGGGCACGGGGTCGGGGAGACCTTCGACGCTGCCCCAAGTTTGACGGCCCATCACGGGGACGGGCACGCCGTCGATTGTCTCAGCCGCGCCGGGCGTGCTTGAGACTCGCGCGACGATCCCGCTCGCGGGGATCGTCATGCGCTTGGCGTTGTTCTCGCCGGACGCGAGCACGATATCGTGGGGCGTGAGGTTGACGAATTTCATGTTCTACTCCTGCAAGGTTTCAAGTTGTGGTTACACCATCCAAACGGTTCGGGGCCGCTTGGAAAACCGAAAATCTCAGTTCTTCGCGCTATCCTCGATGAAGAGGCTGCGTGCGCGGCGTACCGCGCGGATCGCGGCCTTGCGAGCCGCCTTGGACCGCACGATTCCCGCCTCGGTGCGGGCGGTGGCAATCTTGTTGTCGCGGAACTTCATCGAAAGTCTCCTATAAAGTGGTTTCTTGCGCTTACACCATCCAAACGGTTCGGGGCCGCTTGGAAAACCGAAAATCATCAGTTCTTCGCGCTATCCTCGATGAAGAGGATGCGTGCGCGGCGTACCGCGCGGATCGCGGCCTTGCGAGCCGCCTTGGATCGCACGATTCCCGCCTCGGTGCGGGCGGTGGCAATCTTGTTGTCGCGGAACTTCATCGAAGGCTCCCTAGAAAGTGGTTTCTTGCGCTTACACCATCCAAACGGTTGCTTCGGGCTAAGAAAACCGAAAATCGACGTCACTTTTTCGGTTTTTCGGGCGTCCTGCGACCGTTTGGATGGTGTAAGCGACGAACCAAGCAAACTAGGAGCACCGAACATGAACGCGAACGCCCGCCCGATCCAGAACGCCGACCACGCCGCTGCTTTCATCCTTGGCGGCAACGCCACGGTGACTTTCAAGAGCACGGCCACGGGCCGTCACTTCACCTTCAAGGTGCAGGAGCCGAAGGACGGCGGCAAGGTTCGGTTCGTCAAGGTCCTGAACGGTCCTGACAACGAGGCGTCCTATGCGTACATGGGCCTGATCGGGGCCAACGGTGGGTTCATTCGCACGGCGAAGTCGAAGATCGGTGCGGACGCTCCGAGTCACAAGGCTTTCGCTTGGGCGTGGGAGCGCATCGCGGCGGGGACGATCCCCGAGGGCCTTGAAGTGTGGCACGACGGCAAGTGTGGCAAGTGTGGCCGGAAGCTCACGCATCCGGAGTCGCTTGAGTCGGGGCTTGGGCCGATTTGCGATGGTCGCGGTTGATTTTCGGTTTTCCTGACGGTTCGAAACCGTTTGGATGGTGTAAGCGACGGTTTCTTTGACAGATTGTGCGTTTCTAGCCGTATAGGAGCGGGCCTTCGGGCTTGTCAGTCGGTTTCGGTGAGGCTACCCGAGACTTTCCTTTAGGGCCTAAAAGCGCACAATCTGTTTGACCCTCATCTTTGACAGATTGTGCGTTTCTAGCCGCGTAGGAGCGGGCCTTCGGGCTTGTCAGTCGGTTTCGGTGAGGCTACCCGAGACTTCCTACGGGGCCTAAAAGCGCACAATCTGTTTGACCCTACTTTCAGGAGCGTGAGCATGGAGAGTTTCGTGACGGTTGTGGTTTTCACCGGAGCGCCGGAGGCTGCGGACTACTCGACTGCGAAGACGGTCGAGACGTTCGAGGCTTCGGCCTTTCGCGGTGCGCCGCTCAAGACGTGGCGCAAGGTGGAGATCTGCAACACGCCCGGACGAGTCGCGTACCAATGCGACCGTTATCGGTCGTTCCTGAACGGCTGTCCGACGCTGGACGACCCGCGTGAGGTCGATTTGGGCTTGGGGCGGCAGGCTCCGACGAACTTTCAGTCCTGAAAATCGGTTTTTTCGGGGCTGACTGACCGTTTGGATGGTGTAAGCAATCAAAAAGGGAGTGCAACATGAACATTGTCAATGCAATCAAAGCCGCGTGTGCGGCAAACGGTTCGGGTTATTGCTCTTGGGACGAGATCGTGGCGAATCTCGCCGTCCCGATGGACGAGCCAACGCTCAAGTCGGCGCTGAACGATCTTAAGAACGCGGGCGCGGTGACGTTCCCTGATCGGGGGCGTAATGCGCGGACGAGGTACGAGGTCCTGAACGGCGACGCCGCTGAGAAGCAGGCCGAAGTGATCGCGGAGCCCGCGCCAGCGGTGGTGGTGGAGCCGACGCGGACGGTCTTGCCCCTTTTGCCCGAGGCTCGCGCTTTGGGCGAGGGCGAGGGTTACGGCGGCGATGCGTACTTCGCGCGGGTGGCGATGAACATGACGCCGTGTTTCGGCGGGTGGTCACACAAGGCCAAGACGTGCGACGGATGCCCTTTGCGACACGAGTGCCGGAACGCCGCGCTTGCCGAGCTTCAGAACATGGCGGCGCGATGGTCGCCGAATGCGGGTGTGTCGAAGCCTGAGCCTGAGCCGTTGAAGCCTGAGCGGGTGCTGTTGCCGACGGTGCGTGCGCCGTTCGACGTGATTTGCGCCGGATGCCATGAGCCTATCCATAGCGGGAGCGATATGGTCTACGACCCGCCGGGCAAGGCTTCCGGTTGCTACCACGAGTCCTGCTGCTAAACACACAGAGGAAATCAAAGATGTCCACACGCACTAAGCCTTGTGATCCCTACGCTGGCACCAAGTCAAATGAGCGCGTCTACGCTTGGGAGACGGTCCCCATCGAAGAAAGCGACCGTGGTGCGAACGACGAGGGCTACTACTACGCCTACTGCTATGAATGCGGACGACGCACCGAGCACGAAAACGACGAATGTTTGGAGTGCTGTTGACGATTTTCGGTTTTCGCTGCGATGCCCGACCGTTTGAATAGTGTGAGCGGTGAAATTAAGGAGTCAAACTAATGAAGCACGTCGCACATATCGCACTTCATGGGAAGGTCTTGGCCGTTCTCGTGACTTGCGAGTATCGAAAGTCATGGCGAGGCGTGGTGATGCCCGTCGCAGGTGAGAACCACACGGTCGAGGCCGCAGGCTGGTCGGATGGTCAGCCGCTTTACGGTTCGGTCACTCGCGCGATTTTCGGCGCTTGGATCGATGACCTGACCAAGCAAGGTTACGTCGAAGGAACTTGAAATTCGTAGCAGGAGTAGCAAATGAACTTTGTCGGTCAGAAGGTCGTCGTCACGACCGCCCATCGCGGCGTTTTCTTCGGTGAGGTTGTCTCGTACAACCTCGCTACTGAGGTCGTGAGTCCGGACGGGACCACGACCAAGAACCCGTCGACCATCACGCTCAAGGACTGCAGAGTGGTGGTCTATTGGCCCGCCGAAGTGCGGGGGTTCGTCGGCCTTGCGTACACGGGGCCTTTGCAGGGGTCGAGGATTTCGCCTCCCGCGCCTATGGCGCAATACACGGACATAACGGGGCTGCTGGCTTGCACGCCTCAAGCGGCGGCGGCGTGGGAGTCCGGCTTGTGGGACGCCTAAACCTCCCTCATCCGTTTCGAGCGGCGACGGGCCTCAAGCCCGATGCCGACGGGACGGTTAGCCTGACCGATGCCAAGGGCAAGCCGTTGGCGCGAATCCCGTTGACCACGGCCTTTGAGCTAAGTCCCGAGGCCGCAGGCTACGGTTACGGCTACGGTTCCGACTACGGTTGCGGCGACGGTTCCGGCGACGGCGACGGCGACGGTTACAGCGACAGCTACGGCTACGGTTACGGCCTCGGCTACGGTGACGGTTACGGCTACGGTTGTTACGGTGACGGGCTGCCCAACGGTGACGGTGGGAGAAGGGCGACGGTTACGGCGACTGTCACGGTGGTTCCGGTGGTTCCGGTGTCGGTTACGGTGACGTTGACGGTGGGGGGAGAACGTGAATTTGCCCCACTCGAACCTGGCCTCGACAGATAGCCCGAGTGTTTGTGACAACCAAGATCAGCCCATAGAAAGAAGAGTTAGACCATGCCCAATTGGTGTATGAACCACCTGACGCTGAAGCACGAGTCCGTGGACGAACTAACCCGCGCCGAGAAAGCCCTAAGTCGCAACGAACTGTTCCACGAGTTCCTGCCATGCCCCCCTGAATTGGAGGGTCAGTCTGCCGAGCAAAACCTCGCTAAGTACGGTGCTAGGGACAGTTATGATTGGTGCTGTGACAATTGGGGCACGAAATGGGACATAGATGAGGGTTCCGTGACTGCCTCCGTCCACGGAGAGATTACGGCTAAGTTTTTCACGGCCTGGTCGCCCCCAATCGCGTTCTACCAACACCTAATCAAGCTCGGTTTCGACGTCAGAGGGCTCTACTATGAACCTGGCATGGCTTTCGCCGGAATCTTTGGGCACGGCGAGGACCAACAGTATACCGTGACCTCACACGGAGACCTGCCTGACGAGATCATCGAGGCATTCGACATCTCCGAAGACATTGATGATTGATCAGGAGACTGAACTCCGTGAAACTGCCCCATCCGTTCCAAGACGCATCTAGCATCAAGCCCAATGCCGACGGGACGGTTAGCCTGACCGATGCCAAGGGCAAGCCGTTGGCGCGAATCCCGTTGACCACGGCTTTTGATCTAAGTCCCGAGGCCGCAGGCTACGGTTCCGGTGACGGTCACGGTTACGGCCTCGGCTACAGCGACGGTTACGGCCTCGGCTACGGTGACGGTTACGGCTACGGTTGTTACGGTGACGGTCGCGGCAACGGTCGCGGTGACGGTCACGGTCGCGGTATCGGTTGTTACGGTGACGGTCACGGTGACGGTGACGGTTACGGCAAGCGTTCCCATAGGGCTAATGGGAGAAGCCCGTGAAACTGCCCCCACCGTTTCAGTCCGCGACGGGTCTCAAACCTAATCTCGACGGCTCAATCGACCTAATCGACGCGAGCGGGAAGCCGCTCGCAAGAATCTCGATGCCCACGGCTTTTGAGTTGTCGCCGCTCGGTGACAAGGATGAGTGCGACTTCAAGCCAAGCAACGATGGCAGCGGCGATGGAGATTTCGGTTACGGCACTTACGGCAAAGATCACGGAGACGGTTCGGGTGATGGATTCGGAATCGGCTACGGCGAAGGATTCGGAATCGGAGTCGCTTACGGCCAAGGCTACATAAGCGGCAAAGGCAAGTCCCCATGAACGGTTACATCTCAGACAACGTCCACTACCCTGCACATAGTCGGTCGCCGTTGCCACGTCCGTTTCAAGACGTGCGCTGGATTCGCGTAAACGCCGATGGGACAATCGACCTGACCACCGAAAATGACCTCCCGATTGCCCGCGTGCCGTTGAACACGGCCTACTCGCTACTCGACAAGACCAACATATCTGAAATCATGCCTTTCGGCGGCGGCATTTTGTTCGCTTCGCTGAACTACGGCTACAGCGACGCTTTAGGTGCTAAATGCCGCTTCGCTGATGGCAACTCAGGTGCCGGATACGACCCATTTGGAATCGGCAACGGCTCCGGAGGCAAGGTTCCCAAATGAACCTACCACATCCGTTTCAGTCCGCGACTAACCTCAAGCCTAATCCCGACGGGACGATCAGCCTGACCGATGCCAAGGGCAAGCCGTTGGCGCGAATCCCGTTGACCACGGCCTTTGAGTTGAGCACAAAAGACTACGGCCACGGTTACGGTGACGGACGTGGCTACGGTGACGGACGCGGTTACGGTGATGAGCAGTCCGAAGGTGACGGTGGGAGAAGCCCGTGAAACTGCCCCCACCGTTTCAAGACGCGACGAGCATCAAGCCTAACGCTCAGGGCTCACTCGATCTGATCGACGCCAAGGGTAAGACGCTCGCTCAAGTTGCGCTGCACACGGCCTTAGATTTGGGCCTATATCAAGGTCGGGTCACTTGCAAAGATGGGTTCTCCGTCTCCGTAAGGGCCAGCGCAACGCACTACTGCCGACCCCGCAAGGACCATGGGCCGTGGACTCATTATGAGTTAGGCTTCCCCAATCAACCTGACGACTTGATCCAAACCTACGCTGAAAACTCAGACGACCCGACGGACACCGTCTACGCCTATGTGCCGCATGAAATCCTCAGACAACTGATCCAAACCCATGGGGGAATAGCCTCAATCGACGGCGTATATAGATGATCAAAAGCCTCCCACCACCGTTTCAAGCGGCGTCTGACGTCAAGCCTAATCTCGACGGCTCGATTAGTCTGATTGACGCCAAGGGTAAGGCACTCGCTCAAGTCCCGCTGACCACGGCCTTTGAGTTGTCGCCGCCGCCGCCGCAGCGTTCTCGTTGGCACAGAAGCGCCTACGGTGACTGCTTCAGCGACGGAAGCGGCCACGGTTACGGCTACGGTGGCAGTTACGGCAGCGGTCACGGTCAGGGTTACGGCCACGGAAGCAAAGCCCCGTGAATCTCCCTCACCCATTCCAAGCGGCTTCGACGACGCAAACACGCTTATATAAAGCGCCTCACCCGCCCACACCAATCCGGTGCGTCAGGCCACCAAGCGTACACACGAACCCAAGACGTCGGCGTGCCCAACACAAAGCCCGTCCCCGACGCACAATCCCGCGCCTCTTCCCGCGTCTCGCAATGCTCCATAAAGAACTTGCGAAACGCCAACGATAAACGACGCAGACCCACCAAGCCGATCTTCCCCACGCGACGCCACAACGTCACTCGGGATAACGCCTTGCCGCCACGCCCCAATAGACAAGGGACGTCGCCCTCCGGAAGCAACCGACCCAAATGGTCGGCCAACTCCGCACCATAGACCTTCCCATACACCCGACGTATGCGAAGAAGGGAAGCCTCACCACGCAAAGAGACTAAACCCTCCGCGCTCGTCTCCCCCAACAACACGCCAAGCAGACAAGCCACGCGCGTAGCCTTGTCGCCCACACCCTTCAACACACCCACCAAAGACTTAATCTTCGCGGCTATCAAAGGATTCTTCTTCATAACCACTATCATACCACGACCGCTGAAATCCCCTAGCGCCGCAACGAATGTTTCATCGCAACCCTACCTGATTTTTCAACTTCGCGGTCTGGTCGAGGTCTAAACACGAGTGTCCAGAACCGCGCGTAAAACCTTTCGAAGCCTCGGGACCCACCCCGAAAGCCATATTGAAACCGCATTGAAAAACGGACGGCTTGGAATTGGTTTGCTAATGCCTAAACACTAGCCCCACCCACGCACGCCTATCGCATCTAGTCTAGTAAGGTTTCGTCTGTGGGCGAGGGGGTTATTAGTAAGGGGGGCTTTTTGGGGGTTTGCTATTTGAGGGTTACTTGCTGAAAGAATCGAGATGCCGAACCGGAGTCGCCGCCACCCATCCCGCTGCCACGGTGAGTATCAAAAATCTGGCCGTCTTTGCCTTTTCCATCGCTATTTCTCGGTGCGTTGAACCAGCGGTTGCTCTCAGGAAACGTCTCTACAACTTCGTCGCTTCCATCATGGACGAGATTCGCGGGCCAACGCCCCTTGCTGCAATCCCAACCAGCAGGTAAATTTCGTGTTACCCCGCCTACATAATCTTCAGCAAAACCACGGTTCCCACCGCTTCTCGCGCTCAACTTGTCTGGATTTTCATCGGAAGACAAACTAACCCTGCATCCGTCGATGTTCAATGCCCCGCAGCCGTGTTGCAGGGCGTTTTGAGCGACGGTGCCTGACAATGGCTTTCTCAGGACGTGAACGATCATTTGATTATCACTTGTTGAAAGAATCGAGATGCCGAGCCTGAGTCCGTATAAGTGCTACCCCCTAGAAAACCACCACCGCCAAAAGAACCTCCGGAATAATGACGGCCTTCAACGGCATAGACTTCATCACCGTAATTTTTCTTCCATCCATTTCCCGCCTCGGGAAAATTATCTAGGGCGTGCTCGCTTCCATCATGGACGAGATTAGCGGGCCAGCGAGCGCCCACGTTTTTGACACGGGACGGGTCTGCTTTCCAGCCACCCTCAAACTGCCCGATTTTTTCTCTGCCGTCTGCGTACCGTTCAAGCGCACGCATATTGGCGTCGTAGGTTTTTCTTTCTTCGCTAGAAACAGCAATCCGGCATCCGTCGATGTTCAATGCTCCGGCTCCATGAGCCAAAGCGTTTTGAGCGACCGTGCCTGACAATGGCTTTCGTAAGACGTGAACGATCATATTGGCTTTCTTGCGACGATGATCGGCTCCCAAGCGGGCTTTAGAGCGGTGCCGTAACCGGACCATTGACGGGCGGCGTCGGTGGCGGGTGCGGTATAGGCGTGGTCGCCCGTGGTTCCGTTCGCGTTCCAACCGTTTTCGTCATTGAACGGCTTTATGACTTCCGTTCGTTCTGCGCCCGCTTGCTTGTCGATCTGCTTGCTCACGTCCATAGACTTCGGGAAGCCTGATCCGTAAGTCCAAGCGTGAATTTCAAAGTCTACGAATCCTGATTTTTTCAGGGCTTGGGTCATACGGTGAAAAGTTCGTGTCCCCGAAAAGGCTTTGATAACGCCGTTAGGTTTTAGGATTCTAAAGCATTGGCTTGACCAAAGTTCGCACCAATCTTGAAAGTGGCGAAGGTGATTACTCATCCCTGAACTCGTAACGTCAGACGGTAAGCCTTCATTTTCGACGTGGCGGCGTTTGCCGATGGCTTTCCATTGTGGTTCAGCGCAACCGCAGCGTTTTTTACCTCGCGCACGTCCCCCACAAGTCTCACAAGTTGGATTTGTGGCACCGAACTTAGAAGTCGCGGTGAAACTAGGCCATGCGGTATGGCGTTCGCCAATACCAGGTTTAGAGAACCCGCCTCCGGCTTGCCATCCGTTTGACTTCCAAGGTGCGTCCCATTCTTTCCCCATGAATTCTAGTCCTGATATATTCAGCCGTAGGGAGGGTCGCTGATGATCGCATCAATGGTTCCTGGGGGGATATCCTGCATTTTCTCGATGCAGTCCCCTAAAACCAAGCGAATCATCTGACCCTCCCTACGACCGTTTCCCTCATTTGTCATAGGTGGTGACCTCGTGATTGAACGACTTTGCCCCGTTTGCGGGGACCTATACCAAGCAGACCCTACCCGCTTATTACATGGGCGGCAGACGACTTGTTCTCGTAAATGCTCTCACGCCCTGTGGGGCAGAGCAACACCCTCTCAATCGCAAAATCTTGTGGAGTTTGCGGCACTCCTGTAACCAGACCACCTTCGGTGGTGGCTCGGTCGAAGACCACGGCGTTTTTATGCTCCCGCAAATGCTCCTATCAGGCTCGCTCGATGGGCTTGGTAGGTCGGAAAGTAGAAACGCCCTATATCATTCCAGAGGCTACCCGACAAGCGCAGGCCGAACGTCGACGTGAGATGAATGTTCGCCGAAAGGCGGCGGGCAACTATCAGCACACGGAAGAAACCAAGGCCAAGTTATCTCAGACAACTTCTTTGGCGATTGCGGAAGGCCGTATACCCCGCGTCTCGGGCTTAGAAATGAAAGTTGGTGATGTGCTTCAACGTCTAGGTGTGCCCTGCGTACATCAGTATTATCTACGGGGGCCAAATGGTCGCTATGGGACCGTACTAGACTATTTCCTGCCTGAAATGGGGGCGGCTTTAGAATTCAATGGCACCTTGCTCCGGCTCCATGAGCCAAGGCGTTTTGAGCGACCGTGTCTGACAACGGCTTTCTCAAGACGTGGATGATCATATTGGCTTTCTTGCGACGATGATTGGTTCCCAAGCGGGCTTTAGAGCGGTGCCCCACCCGGACCATTGCCGAGCGGCATCGGTGGCGGGTGCGGTTGCATCATATTCCGACTTGAACGAGTTTTCAGCGCGTCCTTGTGCGGTGCCGTTCCATTCAGGGTTTTGCTTACCCATGCCTGCCACACGCCCCACCACTTCCCGCTCCGCGCCCGCCGCCTTGTCGATCTGCTTGCTCACGTCCATAGACTTCGGGAAGCCTGAGCCGTAAGTCCAAGCGTGAATTTCAAAGTCTACGAATCCTGATTTTTTCAGGGCTTGGGTCATTCGGTGAAAAGTTCTCGTGCCTGAAAAGGCTTTGATAACGCCGTTAGGTTTTAGAATCCTAAAGCATTCGCCCCAAAGTTCGGGTGAAAAGGCGATTCCGGTCGAATCCCATTTCATACCCATAAAGCCGCCGCCGTTGCCCGTTCCGATCCGTGAACGTCCGTATGGACTTTCAAGATTGATGCTGGCAACCCCTGAGCCGCCTTTTTTGTTAGCGGTTAATTCATAGGGTGGGTCTGAAACTACGGCGTCTACTGAGTTTGGCGCTAGGTCTTTGAGTTTGACTAGGCTATCGCCGAGAATCAGTCTAACGGTGTTGCTAGGCATAGCGTGATCATACGCTTTTTGGGCATAAAAAAAGCCCCTCTTGCGCGAGCGAGAGGGGCTTTTCTAAGGGCTAGGGGGGGAGACTTACTTACTTCTTCTTTTGAGGATTGAAAGTCTCGTTGCCTGCACCCGTGGGGCTCACGGTGCGGTCTTTTTTGACCGCCTCGCTCGCCGCCTGAGCGTTATTAAGACGTTCGATTCGTCTCAAATACTCCCGACGGATTTCTTGATTCGGGACGTAAGGCCACGGACGAAATCGTGCGGACCCATTTGTCGGCCCGCATCGAGGCTCTCGTCAAGAAGCTCGTCGACTAGAACAGTCGGGCACCAGCCGGAGTCGCGTAAACGGTGAAATCACCGTTCTCTTCTACGTCGATGTGGAACATACCGCGTCCAAAAGCGGCGTCTAACTCGGCGAGCACCGCCGTCTCAATCGGCTCCGCGTATTCTTCCGTCCACGCGTCTTCGTCCCAACCGTCAGGACCGTAATGGTCCAAAGACTTCGGCGTGTCCGGTCGAACGTCCCAACGCGGGGTCTTCCCAGGAATAAACGAAACCTTACGGTTTCGCCCGCCCTTTTCCGTCCGCGTGGCTTGAATCAGAGCCGTCACCTTGTCCGACGCCTGACTCTCACTACTGGCAATGCCACGGGCCACACTCAAAACATGATGGACGGCGTTGCCGACTGAACGTGTGTCCCCGGAGTCTATCGAGAACTTAGACCCGGGCTTACCGTCAGAACGTGTGATTTGCAACGTTCCGTTTCGGACGTCACACCCTATCTGATAAGGCTTGCCCGTGGCGGTCTTGAACTCCGACACGACCGAAAAGCCATTCTCGGAAGCCGTGACGGACTTGACACTCCCGGTAATCGCCGGGACGTTGGACCGAAGTGTGGGAATCTGGAAGGCTAGAAACTTGGCGAAGTCCTCGGCTTGCGTCTGAAAGTTTGCCCGAACCCGTGCATATTCCGCGTCGAGTTCGTCTTGAAACGCATTGGACTCGGCTTTCTTTTGCGTGAAGTCCGCAAAGAGAATTGACAGAATCTTGGCCGGCGTTGCTTTCTTACCATGCAAAGCCGCAAACTTCGGGTGATTGACTCTCAACTTGGAGTTGAACAGGACCGTCCGGCCGTCCAAAGAAAAATCCAAGTGCAAAGCGACGCCCTCTACTTGCGGACTTGTAACGAGACTCACGTCGGCGCGCACCGTCTGAAAACCGTTGGGCGTGTGCGCGTCCTCGGGTTTCATTGCCCGCAGTCTCGCATTTATGGGGGCAATCTCAGCCAGCCCGGAACCGACGGAACCCCATAGCCGTTCTGCGGCACGTTTGACGGTCGGGTCCTCATGCGCGTCAAGAAACCACCAATGAATTTTGACTGCGTCTGCCTGCAAGAATCTCTGCGCAACCCGCGAAATCATGCTCATGTCTATACACCTTCAAGATAATCTAAGCGTTAGATTGGTATAGCCGGATTAAGAAATCTTTGAGTTTGACAAGGCTATCGCCGAGAATCAGTCTGACGGTGTTGCTAGGCATAGCGTGATCATACGCTTTTTGGGCATAAAAAAAGCCCCTCTTGCGCGAGCGAGAGGGCTTTTCTAAGGGCTAGGGGGGGAGACTTACTTACTTCTTCTTTTGAGGATTGAAAGTCTCGTTGCCTGCACCCGTGGGGCTCACGGTGCGGTCTTTGTGTTGACCTTGGTTTTCACGCCACCAACGCATATAGCCCGCCATATTCTTTTGGGGATCGTGGTCGGTGCCGACGTGATCGCCGTAGTTTGCGAGCAGGTCGTACTCGGATAAACCTTTGCCCGGTGCGCCGACGCCGCCGCAGGATTGATTGCGGCAACGCTTACCACCGCTGGTGGTGCTGTCGTGCTTGTAGGGGGCGGCGAGTTTGGTCAAGCCTGCGAGAATCGCGCGACGGGTTTCGTCGCCTGCGGGCAGACTTGATGCCAACTTGATCAGCGCGCTTCGGTCTTGCGAAGAAATCTTGTTCATGTAATCGGTCTCCTGCCTACGGTTGGCGTGATAGGCTAAGTAAAAGGACTTAGTGGCCTCCGTATGGGCCGGATTGCGTCTTCGGCTTGCCGTCCCAAAGCCGAGCAATTGAAAAACTATTCAGGCGCACGAAGTTATCGCGCGGGATTTTCTTTAGCACGGGGCCGATATACTTTCGCGGCATGGGGGCGACCCTCTCTGTAAAGTCATTGCCTTCGACCACGCGCTGTTCGATCTCACGAATGGCGACGGCTTTGCCGCTGACGCCTACGACTTCGTAGAAGTCGACGTTGGTTTGGTCGTATCCCCAACTAGAGTAGAGGATGTCGCCCACTTTGAGCGTGTGCTGATACTCACTACGCTCTTTGCGTCGCAACGCTTTGCTTTCAATAGCCGACTTGCGGCTATTGATTGCATTTTGAATCGTGTTCCGGCGTTGTTCTTCACTTCGGAACAACGAGTAAAACAGCGGCTTGCTAGACTTGCCCTGATACGCGATGGCGTAGGGCTTTCCGGCGACTTCATAGGTCCAGATTTCGAGGTCCGTGTTTTCAGAAGGGACATTTGGCGATGTCCCGCGAATGTTCTCGGGTAGCCAACGGTATCCGATTCCGGCGAGGATCACCCTGCGCTCGGCAGAGCCGAGCGGCAGACTTGCGGCTAATTTAATCAGCGCGCTTCGGTCTTGAGAAGAAATCTTGTTCATGTGCCCATGCCTGTAAAAATCAGGTTATTGCTGCTCATGGGCTTTGATAGCGTTGTTAACGCTTAAGCAAAGTAGGCGTTGTTGGGCAGTCGGGTTTGGTGCGAGGGCGGGACTTTGCCTCGGTGCCAGAGGTTCGTCGTCGTCCGTTCGGTTTTGCCGTGCAGCGACCGGACGCGATACTTGGTGCCGCCCATGCCCTTCATGGTGGCGTTCTCCGGCCCCATGCAATAGGCGTTGCCGTTGACGACGAACACGTCGGCGTCTTGTGCGACGTCGTCCCAGAACCAGCACTCGAAACAATGTTGATTCGCGTGGTGCGGTGCGCCGCAGGTCGGGCAATCGACCGACGCGGGCACGGGCGTCACGCTGTTTGCCTTGCAGACGAATTGCGTGCCGTTGTCGTAGGTCCAGAGAACCGCCGTGAAGTCTTCGGCGGGTGGCGGGTAGTCCGGCGCGTTCTCGACCGTCTTGACCGTGCGTGCGCGCGTGGTCAGGTCGGTGATTTCGATTCGTGCGTTCATGTTCAGACCTCCCAACCGGGCAGTTCACCTGCGATAATGCGCGCCGGAATGTCCTGCAAATACTTGATTTCTGTGACCAAGATGGGCCGAACGTAGGCGGCTTTCTCGGTCCTGTCGCGGACACTCCATGGCTTTGCTCCTTGAGATTGCTTACACCATCCAAACGGATGGTTCGGTTTGGGAAAACCGAAAATCGACTCAGATTACTTCGATCCAGATCGCGTTGCCGACGATCCGGCGACCCGCGATGACGCTGGCCGTGTGGTTCGGGGCGAGGGCCTTCGGAAGCCCATCCTCGTCGACCATCATCCACGTCTTGTGACGGAACCCGTCCGTGCGGAGGCCGATGACCTCGACGTACCCTTCAAGGAAGTCGCGGGCGTCGTCCCAATCGAGCGCATCGAGCGGGGACACGCCCTTCGCAACTTCCTGCGTAGAAGTTGTGTGATCACCGTTCGACTTGATCTTCGTGATTTGGATCGTCATGTTCGTCACTCCCTTGTTGTGTTGTGCTTACACCATCCAAACGGTTATCCCGAACGCAGAAAACCGAAAAAGTGAATGTCGATTTTCGGTTTTCTGCGAGGCAATCAACCGTTGTGCGCGCACATGGGCCTGATTTTTACATAGTGGGTGATCTAAACGGTTGGCGAGTCCTGAAAAAACCGAAAAAGCGAATGTCGATTTTCGGTTTTTCGGGCGGTGCCTGACCGTTTGGATGGTGTAAGCGCAATCAATATGGAGCAAGCGATGTTTGACGTGACGATTACAGAAGGCTACGGATTGCTTCAGGTGAGCGTAACGGCTCCCGAGGGGCTGGTTGACCGTAGCGACGTCTATGGCTGGACGTTGCCGCACACGAAGCGCGCGTTGGCGAATCGGCTTGCGCGTGGGATTAAGGCGGGCAAGGTCCTGACGAACGCCGTTGTCAAGACGGACGTGAACGGCAAGACCTATCTATCAGCCGAGTCGCAGGTGCTTGGGCGTCACATGAACGCCGATTTGAAGCGGCTCGGTTTTTGAGTCGATTTTCGGTTTTTCCTGCGCTGCCCGACCGTTTGGATGGTGTAGGCACAATCTTTACTAAGGAGTGACGACCATGCTCAAGGCCCTTTCAGGCGCGAAGTGGCGCGCGACGCATCAGCAATCGGTTGACGGTATGCTGCACGACCTGAACGTGCGGCGTCCGGTCCGATCCTACGGTTCGGGGTTTATGAACCGCGACCGTTGGACGGGCCGTGCGCTTTTCACGGCGATGTCCTACTATGCCGGAAAGTCGTGGCAGATTAGCAGTCTGCTGAACACGGCGAACGCGGACGTGAACTTTACGCCGCATATCGTGATCGCGGCGACGCCGGACGATTTGCCTGCGGGCACGGCGCTCGCGCTCGTCGGCGGTGCGTACCACGAGGCGTGGCACACTCGATACTCGCGGCGCACGACGTTGAAGCGCGAAGAGATCGAGGCTCCGCTGAACGAGCGATGGAGCAAGGCTGATATGGCCTTTTGGAAGAGCCAGCATTCGGTGATGATGGGTTGGTCGAACATCATCGAGGATATCCGCATTGAGCGATTGGGTTGCGCGCGGTTTCCCGGTGCGTTGCCCAAGATGGAAGCCCTGCAAGACTTGATCTTGAAGATGGAGCAAGAGGGCTTCGAGAAGCAGATGCCCGAGAACTTGCTTTTGACGATGATCGGTTGTGTTTTTCGGGACCTTGGGCTTGGCTACGGCACGCCGCGCCAGCGGTCCGCGCTCGCTTTTTACGAGCAGGTTTGCCCCGAAGCGGTCGCTTTCGTGAATGGGCCGTTGCGTCCGATGCTCGACAAGGCAATCAACCTGCCCGAATCGGCTGATATGGAAGCGATTTGGATGGCGATGGACATCGCCTTGCTTCTCCGCGACCTTGCTTCGGAGCAGGATAAGCCGCAAGAGGGCGAGAATGAGGGCGAGGGCGGGCAAGGCGGGCAGGACGAGAACGACGCCGAAGGCGGCGGTAAGTCTGAGCCGAAGGGCGAGCAGAACGGTAAGCCTGAGCCGAAGGATGGCAACGGTAGCGGTAGCGGTAAGCCTGAGCCGAAGGATGGCAACGGTAGCGGTAGCGATAAGCCTGAGCCGAAGGATGGGGACGACGGCGATCAGGACGACGACGATCAGGACGACGGCGATCAGGACGACGATCAGGACGACGATCAGGACGGGGACGACGGCGAGTCGAATGACGGCGAGCAGGGTGCAAACGGTCACACGGTTCTCACCGACGATCAGGTCCGTGAACTTGCCTCGGCATTGATTGAGGCCATCGCGCATGACGCCACGATGGACGTGAAAGACGTGGCGCAGGCACTTGAGCAGGCGATTACGGCTGCGTTCAATAACGACCTTGCGAAAGGCGAGAGGCCGTGGCGGTCCCCTTGCCCCGAAGAGGATAAGGTCGCTTTCGCTCCGGTGCGTGAAGGCAAATCGGGTTCCAATATTCGTGATAGCGTCCGCAAGGAGATTGCGGCGCTGCGTGCGCGACTCCGCAACAAGTTTTTGGCCGCGCGAACGCCGTCTTACACGCACGGTGTCCGAAAGGGCGTGGACCTGAGCGAGCGTCGCATGGTCGATTCGATTGTCGAGATTTCGATGGGCATGGACCCGACGCGCCCCGATTACCAGAAGGACAAGAAGAACGATTGTAGCCTCGCGGTTGCGCTCGTAATCGACGAGTCCGGTTCGATGAACGGGCTTCGCAAGGATACGGTCAAGGGTGCGGTGGCGATTGCCGACGCGCTTTCTTCCCTCGGTTGTCCGGTGCTCGCTATTGGCCCGCGAAACGGTAGCGGCGCTTATTACGATGAGGCTGTGGGATGCCATCGTCACCAGCCGATCAAAATCGACGTATTCAAGGATTGGAACGAGTCGATGGTGACGGCTCTGCCCCGCTTCCCGAGCATCACGGCGTCGGGTGGTACGCCGCTCGAAGACGGTATTCAGTACGCGCTCCAAGAGTTGAATAAGCGCAGCGAGCGTCACCGGATCGTGCTGACGATTACCGACGGTGTGCCTGATAACCCTGAAGTGGTCCGCAATCAGATTCGCGTGTCTGCAAACGCGCAAATCAAGATCGTCGGCATCGGCTTGGGTTACGCGGGTGCTTCGGTCGGGCAAATGTTCCCCGAGCACCTTTCGGTCCCGCAGGTTGAAAACCTGCCCGCGATGCTTGCCTCGTATCTTGAGGGCGTGATGTTCCCGAGCCGCGCCAAGAAGATCGAAGGTGTCGCCAAGTCCTTTAAGGCGGCGTGAAACCCTGTTAGGGTACAGTCAAACGACTGTATCTCGACGGGGTTTTTGCGTTGAAAGCGAAATGGCTCAACGAGCAAACGTGGGTTTGCTTGAATCACTTGTCTACGGTTCGTCTGCCCGCAAATAGCCCTGCGTGTTGGTATGCAGGTTGCCGTTCGACGAGGCCAGAGAAAAGGCCGGATACGCCTATGCGTTTAGTGACAAGTGTGCCTGACGCGGAATCGCACAAACTCGCAATCGAGCGAGCGTATGCGGATCTCGCGGAGATAAAGGCTACGGCACGACCCGCGCCGATCCCCGAGCCGACAATTGAGGTCGAGGTTGTGGAAACCTCGTCTGAAAAGAGACGCGGTGCGTCGCTCGTAAACTGCGGCGTTTGCGGTGTGGACCTTTACCGCAAGCCTTCGGACGTGGCGAAGAGTAAGACGGGCGTGTTCTTTTGCTCACGCGAGCATCAAGAACAGCACGCGGTAAGGCCAAAGCCGCTCACGACGAGCGGCGTTTCTTGCGCGATTTGCAGTACGCCTTTGAAGCGTAAGCCGTCTGAAATCGCCGGAAACAAACTCGGCGTGTTCTTTTGCTCACGCGAGCACCAGAACCAATGGCGATCCGCTAATTGATTTTGCTCAAGGCGTCTTGAACAGCGCCTTGGCTAAACTGATCTACGAACCGTTGAACCACCACGGTCAACGCATTTTGTAGTTCTTTCGGCGTTATCTTTTCATGCCCTTGCGACAATTTCGTGATTGCCATCGTGTAGGCTTCACGTCGCAGGGCTTCAATGAGCAGCGCGTGGGCGGTTTGCACCAGACCGCCCGAAGGCCATTGCTCAAGTCGGCTCGCATCGCCCGGCGTAGCGGGCCTGTGCGAAGTCCAGATTGCGCCGTCCGAAATGCGTAACTTGATTTCGACCAACAGGTTAACCGTGTCGAACCGATTGGCGTCACCGCCGTCAGATATTGGCATCGGGATCACCTGGCATGACGTCAATCGGTTCAGTCGGCCTCAAATCCCGAGCGCGTTGCCGCACCCCATAGGAACCCGACGATTGCGAAAGCGGCGGCGTGACAGCCGCAGGTGCAACCCTGATTTTTTCAATCTCGTGTTTGCGGTCTTGTGCCCTTCGCCAGTTATACAAGCCACCCGCACCACCCGCCATGGCTACCAAAAACAAAAGCGTGTCGGGGGCAATCTGTTTGAACCGAGTGGGCTTGAAAACTACCTCGTTGCTTTGTGGCTCAACAACCAGATCGTGACCGAGATAGGCGTCTACAGTTGCGTTCCACGCGATTGCGATGGTCAAAAAGATCGCGCCCGCCCATTGGATAATCAGCAGTTGGTCAGGCTCGCCCCTGAGATTGTGCAGGATGCTCGGCTTGTATTGCGTCGGCGGCATGGTCTTATACCCTCACGGCGTTTAGAAACACGGACTGACAAGCAAGCCAAGGATTTGGGCAGCGGCCTTCGACAATCGCGCGTTCGATTTCTGCTAACGCTTTCAATAGCCCGCGTAACCGCTCTTTGCCCCATCTTTTGACCGCTGGCAAATCACGGTTCTTCAATTGCCACGCATGAACACCAAGCACGTTCGCCAGATAATCGGCGTCTTGTTGCGAAGCGTCGCAGATTCGCAACCACGTCAAAATCGCGTCCACGGGACCGCCTTTGGCCCTTAGAAGCAACATGGTCGGATCGTCACCGTGACCAAAGCGCGCGAGCGTGCGTGCAAGAGTTTTCCCATCACGATTGCCGAGCGATTCGACCAAGGCTGATAAATCAGGCGTGGTGACCGCCATGCGAATCGTCTGCGAGATTAACTCGCTCGTGATTTGCACGGTGGACTTTGCACGCGCCAACGCAGCGACCTTGAAAATCTCCCACGCGACGACGCCTAAATCGTCGCCCGTCAGATTCACGATGGCTTCTTCCAAGCCGCTCGCAATCGTCAGCCCATGACGTTTGGCCTCCAACGTGCAAAACTTCTCCGCAGCCTGTTTGCGGTCACGGCGGGTAGCCCCACGCATATAAACCGAAGTCTTGGCGGTCTTCGGCAAGTCGGGCAGTTTGTCACCGTCCAAGACGACCAGATAACTCACGTTGTCCGGCACGTCGTCGCTAAAGTCAGGCTTCCAGCCTTGAGCGACGATGAGCAAGGGGTCAATCGCAATGACGCCGACTTGCGAAATCTCGTCGTCTACTTGGTTTTGATCGGAGGCGTGAATGACCTGATAGCCGTTGGACCAAGCGGCTTGAATCATTCGTTGCTTTTCGCGGTCGCGCAGGAAATCCTCGGAGCCTGCCAAGACCATGATCGAATGAAGTTTCTTCACGTCGGCACCACGGCGTCGATAAAGGCCGTCTTAGCCGTCACCCAACGTGAACCGAGCATGGGGCGCAAGCGTTCCCATAGGGCTAAGTCGTTTGCGTCGTTCACGTCTAACGCGCCTATGATCGCGTCGAGCAAAATCTCGGGGTCTTGTTCTTCTAACGCCGCGTGAGTCTTGGACACGATTGCTTTGTTCTCACGGTGCGCCTGAATAACCGACTCTGCGGCTTGCCGCGTCGCCTTGGGGATGCGGGCCACGCCCGCACACCAAATGGCCTGCGTGCGTGAACGAATGGTTGGCGAAACGCTGACCAAGAAATCAGCCCACAGCACGACGCGCAAAGGACCCTCGGCCAAATCCTCTAACGTCTTAAGCAAAGCGTCAGACGCCTCGACCGTAGCCCGATCAATCGGGCCGATGACCAATGTAGGAGGACGGTCACCGACGCCCGCCTGATTGCTTAGACCGACGATCAAACGCGAGTCGTCAACCTTGAGACCGTTGTCGCCAAGTGGTTCCGAAATGGGTCGGCCTGAGTCAAAGGACCAAGCGACCGCACGATCACGTCCCGAAGGACCGTGAAACAAAATCGGCGTGCCCATTCAGATCGTAATGTGAAACGACTTATTGCAGGTCAAGCAACGATAACGAATCGCAATCCCGCCCGAAGGGAGATTGAATCGCATTTTGATTTCAGCTTGCCTGCCCATACAAGAAGGCGTCGCTCGGCAACTAACCCAAACTTGACGACCAACTTGATTATCGTTCTTGATGACGTTCATAGAAAGGGTTTTACCCGAAGCAAGGTTTAACCGCCCCCTTCAGCCTGAAGTCGAATCAGGTCTGCGATGAGGCTGATATATTCCGCGTCCCCAAGTAAACGGCTTACTTGTTCGTCGGTAATCGAACTTGACCCAATCAACGTACCCTGAGTCAGAGGCAATCCACTCGTCGTTACGGCTGTTACCCCATTAGGGGCTACAACGGTGTTCGACAAGTAAACAGGCTTACCGTTTCGCCTTAAGACGCCAACCCAAGAAGATACTCGGGCGTCAAGCAAAACAGGAACAATCACGTTCTCCCATTGAATCCAATTCAACGTCAACGGGAGGTTTGCAATCCAAGAGTAACTATACTGACTTGGACCGGAACTCTGAATCAGCACATAAGATGAAGGATTAGATGCGTTCGCATTCGGGAACGTAACCTTTGCTGAACCTGTTACGATTCGATAAACAGGTAAAGCGAAGTTTTGAGCAAGTTGTTCAGGAGTAAGTATGCTTCCTAACCCACTCCGATAGATTCCTCTGCCCATTCGATTCTCTCAAGGTAGGTAACGTGACCTATACCTTGTTCGATAGGCATATAACCTGTTCTCTCTTGAGTAACCTAGATCAACCTAGATTCACTTGAGTAACCTAGATCAACCTAGATCTACTTGGACAATCCAGATCAACCTCTAGACAATCAACTTCTAGACAATCAACCTCTGTACCAATCGGATGATTCGTCATCATCTTCTTAGCCTTATCCTCTTTACTCTTCTTCTTACTAGCAGCCGTTGTCTGAGTCTTACTCTCTTGATTTGTTGTTGTCGTTGTTGTTGTCGTTTTCGCTTTATTCTTCTTTGCTCTTATTATGAACAATCTGTTCTTACTATATCTACTTATTACCTCTACTAACATCTATTTCATCATATCTGAAGGTGTTTAGATATGTTCTGGAAATAGTTTAGAGTGTTCAAGGGTAAGTAGATATTGTGAATGAACGAAGATTGCTCTGCTACCCCTAACGATAGCCTTGTTTTCGGACTACTTGAAACCCTCAGACTTCGTATCTAGTTTGTAACCCTCATCGACTTGTCCGGTCACGAGGCTAGGTTAGAAGTCTGCATCCAAGTAGTAGACCCTAGTAGTGGGAAAGTTAATCCCTCACCACCCAAGTCCCTTTCACCTTGCTTGAAAAATCAAACGAGGGCGAAGAACCTTGTAAGTTCCATTTGGTCGATTTCTGTGAGCGTTCAGAGAACCGAGGTCGCTTGTGGAGTTCCTTGCCACCGAGGTTTCCCTCGTCCCTACTCCTCTTGGGGTCGGCATGAAGAACCGGACATTCTTCAGCGGCCTTCCAAGGCTCTAGGGAATCTTCTTAACCCTATTCTGCTTATATAAGCGTAATGGGGGTAAGCGAGCGACCGTCAAGCGTTATAGTGAGTGGTGGGTGGCTTGTAAAGAGGTTGCCCACCAAATCTTGTGGTGCTTGTCTTTTTTTGAGTGGGAGTTGTTCGAGTGCCTAGCGACGCGAGTTATCCTGTTTGGATGGTGGTGAACCGTCAAGTGCGAGACGGTTCACCGAACTTGATTCATCAGGTTGGTTTGATGGCTAATCCCGAGGACGCCTTGGAGCGTGCTGGTGAGATTTTGTCGACCTTAAGCATCCGTGAGATAAGGGTCAGAACGGTTCGCGTCAGGCTTACCTGCGGCGGCGACTTGTTGGATGCCGTTGAGGTTTACGACCCTGATTCGATTATGGGCGTCGTTGTGATTGGTTTGACCGTCATGGACGACGACGAGATTGTTCCATCGTCAGACCCTTTAGACGGTTGGTGGGAAAAGAAGCCGATGGGTCAAGCGTAGAGGTTGATTTCGGCGTGGTAGCCTGCGGGCGTGAGGTTGTAGCAGGACTTGTCCTTGGACGCCACGACGAGCCGTTTACGGACCATATAGTGCAAGGCGGCACGGACTTGCTTCTTGGTCAGCCCCACGTCGTCGCTAATCTCGTCGGTGCTCGACCACGGCTCGTCTTTGAGCGCGGAGACAATCTTGAGCGCATGGTCGATCAGGACGTCGGACTCGCGCAGGAACGACTTGATTTCTGTCGTCAGGTGATTCACGCGGTTTTCTGCCAGCCCGAATTCGCGCATCAAGTCTTGTCGGCTTGCGCCGTTTAGGACCGAACGGAGAATCTGACTACGCCGAATGCCGCCGTTGGGCGAAAGGGCTTCGAGGATGATCGAACCCGATTCTGCTAAGTCGACCGTGCAGAGCAATTCTTCTGCACCCGCGCTTTGATCGACGATGTCGTTATCTTTATCGGTTTCGGTCTTGTAGACAACTTTAGCCGTGTTCTCTGCGGAGGCGACGCCAAGCAGGTCGTTCTTACGACGCTCGGTTTCGGTGCGCGCATGGTGCGTCGTCCGCGTGTGGGCATCGACGCCGCGCTTACGAAACTCGTTCGCCATGCGTTTTTTGATAAAGCCCAAGAGGACGTTGTCGGGAATATCGCCGTGCTTGTCGAGCAGCGACTTGAGACTGTCCTTTTTGCACCACGCCGCGATGCAGGCGTTGGTCATGCTGGCGAGTTCGCTTCTATCCTCATTGGGGAAGCAGCGGGCCAGCATATCGCAGAGGCGTTGATGCAGCCCTTTACTAAGGGCTTTGTTGATCCACGCCCGCGTCGTTTCGGCTTGCGGGCGCAGGAGCATCACGTTGAGCGCGGACACGACTTCGACGCAGGCGAGGCGCGACGCAAAAACGTCGGCGTTGCCGTCGGCAATCGCGCGCAGCGTGTCGAACACCAAGTCGGCTTGGCCCTTGTAGCCAAAGGCGGTAATCACGTCACGGCGTACTACGTTTTCGTGGACGCCCAACGGCGCAGGCTCCAACGAAACACGCTTGATCGATGCGGAGATCGAATCCCAAGCCCCAACGTCGGTGGTCGGCTTGGCGGCGATGACGTGTGAAAGAACGGCGACAAAACGCTGATGACGAATCTTCATGGTGAGCATGGGCTCCGATGTAGTGAGGTAGAGAGGGACGCCGGACGGGTCGGTTAGACGGTGTCGGTGGCGTATCTAGGGGGTATATAACCACAATAGGCGCGAATGTGCTAGGTTTTTAATCTGCCTATACGATTTTTCCAGCGTAGGTCACGTTATCCCGAATGAGGTTTCTCCCGATGCTGCACCCTATTGTTCGTCGTGCGATGCTTGCCCATCCGTTCCTTCGACTTGCTTTTGTTCGTACTGCGAGCAAAGATGACTTGTCAGAACTTCGGGCTGTAGCCCCTTTGATGAACAAGTTTCTCAAGATTTCGTTTCTTGAGGGTTTCTTGGGCAAGCAGCCGAACACTTTGGCGAACCGTGCGGCTTCGGTTTTGAGCAAAGTGGTTCAGACTTTAGAGAGCGGCGGTTCGGACCCGCTCGTGGACCCGCTCTTGGAGAAATACTCGGTTGACGAGTTGCTCAGTTTCTTTGGTCCCGAGAACAAGCCCTATCAAACGGCGGTCAACGCTCTTAAGCGGACGAAGTTTCGGGCCTCCCGCATTGAGCCTTATGACCTCATGCAGTCGCTCATCATGGGCTTGAACCCGCTCACGGGCGATTCGCTTGCTCGTACTAGAGGACGCCCTTTCTATTGGTTCATCGGGCACGAGTTCGCGGAAAAAGCGCGCACGGGCTCAAACTCTCTTGAGATTCAGGTCGACGCCTACGCGCGTAAAACGCTCATTAACTACATGACGGACATTTTCCGTGGTGAGCAGAACGTGAGTCTCGTCGATATCGACACCTCTGCTGGCGCGACGGACGACGGCGATATCGTCACGGTTGGTGACGCTTACTCGTCGGTCGAAGATCAATCATTCGACTTCTTGGGCGCGATGAGCGACCGTGATGTTCAGAAGGCGTTGAATAACGCCGTCATTGGCCGAATCGAGGCCCGTGCGGATCGCGTCCATGGAAACACGGACGCCGATGTTCGACGTGATATCGAGATTGCGATTTGGACGGCGATCCAGAGCAATCCTGATTTAGTGACGGACGTTGACGAGGCTTATAACTTCAGCATCAAGCAAAACGAACTCGGCAGCGCGGTGAACGCACTTTCGGGCTTGCAGAAGGCGGTCCCCTATATCGCCAAGGTTTTCCGCGAAACCGTCGCCAACGATATTAAGCAGGCCCTTGCTTCTTCTAGTGTCCAACGCATCTTGGAGTCCAAGACGGACATCGCGCGGACGTATCAATCGGACATTCGCCGTCGCGCTTCCCGCCGTTTGATTGCGAGCGCGAAGCGCGTTGCGGCTCGATACGCTGCGACCCGCTAATCGGGGGCGACTTTATCCTGAAATAAGTGTAAGTCCGACTTATGTCGGACTCTACTTTACAGGTCTTTTCGGGACGCATCAGCACCGTCACTTACGATGACGGTGCTGGTTTCCGAATCGTAAAAATCAGCCTTGACGACTCCGGTGGTCAAGTCACGGCCAAAGGGCATTTCTCAGGTCAGGCGATTGTGCCGGGTACTTGGGTTTGCTTTGAGGGACGTTACACGGTTCACCCGACCTATGGACGTCAGATCGCCGTAGAGCGAAGTCCGGTCGTTCCCGAGCATTGGTCGAATGACCGTGTGCTTTCGATTCTATCCGCGCAGGGCATTGGGCCTGGCGTGCGGGTGCATTTGATGGGGCACGCAGGCAACCAATCCCTTTTGTCCGTGTTAGAGGGTGAAGGTTTACCGCCTGAACTTGCTTACGTTGGTGAGCGTTGGAAGGCGGCGAAGGCGCATTTGTACGCCGCCGCTTTTCTCGCTCAGGCCGGAGTGCCCAACGCGATGATCGAGCGCGTCTGGAAGAAATACTCCACCGACGTTGAAACCATCGTCACGAAAGACCCTTGGGCACTCGTGCAAGTGGACGGCATCACCTTCGCGCAGGCAGACGAAATCGCTCGCAGGCTCGGCGTGCCATTGGACTCGCCAAGTCGTATGTGTGGCGCGGTTTTGGCGACTATGAACAACACGGCGTCCGAAGGGCATTTGTATTCTACGATGAGCGACGTCCTATCGAACGTCCTTACTCTGGTTCCAAATGCGAATGACGCTGCGGTTGCCCAAGCCGTGAAAGACCTCGTTAGGTCAAACGCGCTGGTACTAGACCGAAACACGAAAGCGGGCACCGTCGCACTTTACGATCCGACGATTTACGACTTGGAACAAACGTGCGCGACGACTTTAGTGAGCCGTTTGCAGACCAAGCCTTCGCAGGATTACAGCCCGCTTTTCGCTCGCGTGGGGCCGCAGGCGCAGGCTTCCGTAGAATCAGGTGCGGACCACAAAACCATCGTCAAGTCGGCATTGGCCGATTGGTCATTGGGTTCTGGTATCACGCTGACCGAGGATCAACTCAACGCCGCTCTTTCGGCATTGACCGACAACGTCTGCTTGATCACGGGCTTGCCCGGAACAGGCAAAACCACGGCTTTGCGCGCCGTCGTGACCTTGCTTAAAGACACGGGCATTAGTTTCTTGCTCGTAGCCCCGACGGGCATCGCGGCCAAACGGCTCGCCAATGTCGTCAATGCGCCCGCTTTTACGATTCATCGCGCTTTTGGAGCAAAGGGCAAATACGGCGAGTCGGATGATCGTGAGGTCGCCTACGAGGGTTTCGTGGGTGACACGGACACGAAGAAAACGGTGAACAGCCCTACGGACGAAACGTGGGGGTATGGACCTGGAAATCCGCATCCGGCCAGCGTGGTGATTGTTGACGAGACTTCGATGGTGGACCTGAATATGCTCCATCGAGTCTTGTCCGGCACCAAACTAGATTGCCGAATGGTGTTCGTCGGCGACCCTTATCAATTGCCTTCGGTGGGCGCGGGTGATGTGTTGGGCGACTTGGTTGAGAGCAAGTCGTTTCCGCACACGCATTTGGATCGCATCTTTCGGCAAGAGGACACAAACGGCATCGTGCTTGCGGCGCACGCCGTTCATAAAGGCCGGACTCCGGAATCCGATGGGCGTGATTTCGTGATCGTGCCTGCCAGCACGGAGACCGAGGCGTCTGAGATTATCCTGCGGTTGACGCAGGCGCTTTACGAGAAGCGGTCGAACTTTCAAGTCTTGTCGCCACGTCATTCGGGCGATGCGGGCGTGACGGTGCTCAATGACCGTATTCGTTCGCAGTTAAACCCTCCGATGTCGGGCATGAGCGAGACGAAGATCGGCACTTCCGTTGTGCGCGAGGGCGACCGAATCATGGTCGTCAAGAACGATTACCAGAAGGGTGTCTACAACGGCGACGTGGGCACCGTGCGCCGGATTGACCGTGTGGCGAAAGAGATTGAGGCCAATGTGTTTGGCGTTCCGGGCACGCCGTCAGCACTCGTTCGATTCCCAATGTCTGACGCGGCTAAGACGTTGCGCTTGGCTTACGCGCAGACCGTCCACAAATGCGTCCACCCTTCGACGATTACTTGGCACGATGGCGGGCTTTACCAGATCAAGCATTTGCCGGATTCGGGCAATATTGGCACGCCGGACGGCGTGAGGCCATTCGTCAATAAGACCGAGTACCCAAGTGGCCCGCTGCTCAAGGTTCAAACCACGAGCGGCTACACATTATATATGACGCCCGAACACGGCATCGACGTTTGGAGCCGCGTTGACGGACGATACGTTCGCAAAGAGGCGGGGGAACTTCGCAAGAATGATTGGCTTTACTTGGTCCCTTCGCCGTCTTATGCCGATGATAAGACGTTGCTTCCGTTAGACGCGCCGAAAATCGGGAAGAAAAAATACCCACCATTCTTAAATGAAGAAATCGCGGAACTAATCGGCATTTTTTCTGCTTTTGCGAAAGTCAAACACAAGACTTTTTATGTCAACTTGCACCCTAAAGACAATAATCGTGTTTATTCGCATTATAGAACCGATGTTGGGTCGATACTAAATAAAATCCATGACGTTTTTTACAGGTTATTCGGCACGCATCCTAAATCAACGCTTGCCGAGAATCGTCCGTATCTGATTCGTATGTATTTACGTTTCATCATGGATTGGTTCTGGAAAAACTTTCCAGAACTCTATCGAAGTCGAGGGTATGAAATCCCTCGTTTGATACTTGCGTCGAACAAATCCGTTCGTCGAGCGTTTTTGCGAGGGTATTTCTTGTCCGCGATGGTCAAGTACGAATATCCGTTGGATAGCGAAAGCCTGCTCGATTGCATTTGGGTTCGTTCAAAGAACGATTCTGCAAACGCCGCGTTGCGTGCGATGCTTTTAGATGAAGGTATTGTCGCGCGTACTTCAATGAAAAATAAAAATCTTGCTATTCGTGGTCGAGATTTAGACAGATTCTTTAATCGAATCGGTTTTGATCATTCGGACTCGATTCACTTGCAAGCGAAACGCCGAGTAGATTATCCCAACGATAACTTAATACCTATTACGGTTGATGAAGCCCGCGTGTTGGGTCATGGGCGTAATCGATCCGCACCCTCGGTGCAGGTGCTTCAGCATTTTCCCGCGTTGAGTGCCCGCACGCGGTATCACCACGAAAAGATCGTCAGTATTAAGCCCGCCTATGGCCCTTCGATGTGCGTCGAGGTTCCTGAAACGCACAGGTTTATCCAGAACGGTTTTTCCGGCTGGAACTCGCAGGGTCAAGAGTATGACGTGATTGTTTTGCCCTTGCTATCTACGTTCGGGCGGCAGTTACAGCGCAATCTGCTTTACACGGCGATTACACGCGCTCGAAAAAAGGTTTTGATTGTGGGCCAAGCGTCGGCAGTTACGAAAGCCGTGCAAAACGACGCCGCCGAGCATCGAAAAACGCTTTTGGCCTTCCGCATAGCAAATGCTAAGGGGGGTGGGGAAACGCCGCAAGGCGTATAACCACTTGCAACTGCTTTTGGAGTGCTGAACATGGCCGACGTTTCTGATGTTCGTGAGATTCTGAATAAGGTCCGTGGTAGTCTCAAGGTCACGAAGGTCGTTGCGACCCGAGCGGTCAAGACCAAGGGTGGCGACTTCTTCGCGGGCATGAGCGCGGCTTGGGATTCGGTGCAGGACGATGCGGGTGGACCGGGCGCGGATCTCGATTTGACGGTTGAGGGTTCCGAAATCGCCAAGTCTGGTATGACACTAACCGAGTCTCGCGTTTCTTCCGTGGTGCTGGCGATGGAAGCAAGCATCGCAGCATGGCGCGCTGCGATGCTTGAGGGTGCGGTGTCCGAAAGCGAGTTTGACAATCGCGTGGCCCGCATCCGGCAAAAGGCCATGAATCAGGTGTCCAACATCATCGACAAGGCGAACCTGCCTCGTATCGAAAAGGTCGCATAATGACTGATTTGCCGCTTGTAGACGAAGCCACCGTAGATTCGATTTTTCGTGAAATCGAATCTATGAACGTCGCGCTCGACAATGACCCGCTTGAGTTTGGTCCCAAGCGGCTGAACAACAAGGTCGCGGAGAGCCGTGATCATTTGACGCGCTGCGAGCAATTGTTCGTGCGCGTGAGCCATTGGCTTCAGCTTTACAAGCGCGCCCATCGCGCCGCGCAACTCGATTTTGACCTCGCCATGCAGGATATGTTGGCGAACGATCCCGAAGTGCGTGCGGGCCGCAACGTCAAAGACCGTGACGCGATTGCGACCGTCAAGATGCGCGAACGCCGTGAAGAACTAGATCGCCTTGCGATCACGATTCAGGATTTGGAAGCCCTGATGACCGTGATCAAGTCCAAGCGCACCGATCTGAAAGATTCGCAAGGTCGCCTGAAGGATCAGATTCGCCTCTGCCAAGAGGAAGTCGGCTTGGGTGCGAAGTGGGGGTCTAAAGCGGGCAATAGCGCGCAGATTTTGGACTCGGCTCCTGCGGTTGACGCGGTGACCATGCGCGACATCAACGATTTGCTTGAGGGCAAGGCCGAATCCGACTTGGGCAAGATTCAGCCGAAGGCCGTGGGCTTTGAGAAGCCTGAGCCTTTGCCCGTCAATGACGCTTTCAAGGGCACGTCCGGCGATCAGACGGATTTGGACGCGCTGCTTGAGGACGTCGATCCTTCGGAACCCGCGCCCGCGAAGAACACAGACGTATCTATCGACGACCTGCTCGATTTTATCTGAGTAGGGGGGGTGACCTGAATCCCCTTCGCGTATATCTACTTGCCCGATGCTAGTCCCGCCAATAACGGCATGACAAACGGGTGTAACAACCAATAGGGAGTCTGAAGATGAGTGACGGTTTCGTTGATTTCGGTTTCGGTGATGGCGACAAGGCTCTGAATCGCAAGACCAAGAAGTTTGACCCCGAGGCGGGCAAGACTTACTTGGTTTCGTTCGTCTGGTATCGGGAATACAACGCGGACGGCACGCCGAATCTCAGCAAGAACCTTCGGTTCACGAACTGCGAGCGTATCTACAAGGAAGGCGTCGGCTACTTTCTCTACAAGGGTCCGGCCTACGCGGAGTTCGGCAAGCCCAAGACGGCGATTGCGACGGTGATTGCGGTGTGGCCCACGGACAATAAGGGCAACGCTGATATGTCCCGCTTGCAGGACGTCGAGGTTCTTCCGTGGATTTTCTCGTCGGACAAGTACGAGATTCTGGCCCGCGTGAATGACAAGTTCCCGCTGGTCAAGACCGACGTGCAGATCACTTGCACCGACAGCAAGTTCAAGAAGATCACCATCACGCCGGATAATACGTCCGTGATGGACGCGCTTCGCAAGAGCGAGAAGCCGGGCGCGCAGGCTCTTCTCAAGAGCATTTACGCCGACGTGGACGCGATTGCGAACGGCATCCGTCGTGACCTTGCCCGCGACCTCTCGCTTGACGAGATTCGTGAGAAGTTGGGGATGGACGTTGCCTCTCCGAATTCCAGCCGCGTCTCTAAGGACGCTGACGGTCTGCTCGACGACCTCGTTTGATATGCGAGGGTCAGGCCGTGATCGTATTAGGGCTTGACCCCTCGCTTACAAACTACGGTTGGGCAGTTCACGACGACTCCCATCCGATAGGTTCAACGTCACGATGCTCGCGCAGGGGACGCTTCCAGACGCCAGCAGATATGACGTTCGTAGACCGATACATCGCGCAACGCGAATCCCTGCGGGCTTTGATTCGAGAAGTCAAGCCCGACAGGGTTGGCATAGAATTCCCCGTCTTCGACAATCTTTTTTCGGAGGGGATGTACGGGTTGTTTCTATACTCGTGCGAAGCCCTCAAGACTGAACGCTGCGACGTGGTTTTCTGGTCGCCCTTGCAGGTCAAGGCCCATGCCCGCGAGTCCCTTGCCCGCCCGAAAGGTTGGGTCATGGACAAGAAGGATATGGTGGATGCGTCGGTTAAAGACGCAGGTGGTTCCACTTGGAACCACAATGAGGCCGACGCCTATTTGGTCGCTCGGCTTTCGGCCCGCTTCTGGCGTCTGATTTCTTCAGAGTTGCTAGAGGGGGGCTTATCTACCGTGGAAGCCAAGTATTTCACGGAGATCAAGAAGTTCATGCGCGGTAAGAACGCAGGCAAAGAAGTCCAGCGTGGCGTGATTTACCGCGAGGATGAACGCTTTTTCCTATGGTCACAACAGACTCAACAGGACGAACAAAATGGCTAAAGCATCAGCGACTCCGGTAGGTGCATTGGCGAAAGCCCGTGCTTTCGCGCTCGATAAGCGCAAGGACGAGTTCGAGAATATCCGCGTCAAGATGTCGTCCGACGATATGAAGGAATCACTCCCTCACGTCTCGTCCGGCTCGATTGTGGTCGATCATTTGATCGGCGGCATCCCGAATTCGTTTGGCGTTGCGCCGTGTCCTGGTTTCCCGCGTGGCCGTGTGAGTCAGATATGGGGACACGAGGGCGCAGGTAAATGCCTGCCCGCAGACACCCTCATCCATACCCCTCAAGGGATTCTCACGGTTGGAGAGATTTTTTCAAGTCAAGGGCTCGAACCTTTTTGTAAGTCGCAGACTACCGAAAAAACTTTCCCCCTCTTTAATCGTGATGGAGAAGTTGAGACTACGACTCACTTCACGCACAACAATCGGAAAACAACGTATAAGATCCAGACTTTTTCAGGTAGTGCCGTTCGAAGTACGGCAAACCACCCACATCTGGTGATGAGTCCCAACGGTTTTTGGGGTTGGAAGCACACTAGCAGGATCGAGCCTGGTGACTATCTCGTCACGTCTCGAAAGTTTGCTAAGGGTGAGGGTTCCTCTACGGACCTTGACACGCCATATATGCTTGGTCTCATCGTGGCAGACGGCCACTTGGACCCCGCTCGTGTGTCCGTCACGAATAATGACGCTGACATTAAGCATTTCATCGAAAACCGTATGCCCGTTCTTTTGGGTATCCCCGCGCTGGCGTACCCAAATGAGCGCAGTCCTGGGTCCGTGAGCTATAACTTCAACGGCAAGGAATTCGTCCAGACTTTCTATTCGGACCTTGGTTGGGTCCCTTGTAATAGTCCTGAAAAGCATCTTGGTCGGAAGATTCGATGCTTTGATGATCGAAGCATGATTGCTTTTCTTCAAGGCTACTTTGATTGCGAGTGCTCAGTCGATCATAGTGGTATTGAAGTTTCCTCTGCAAGCCGCTTACTCTTGGATGAAGTAAAGATGGTTTTGCTTGGCCTGGGGATCATCAGCATCTTGCGCGAGAAAAAAGTCGCCGCTTACCCCGACAATGATTATTGGGTCTTGCGGGTTGATGGCGAAGAGGCTCGTAAGTTCATTCGTAAGATTGGCACCCGCTCGAAATCTCGTGCGGGACAGCATGAGACTTTCATGTGTCAACCTGCATCCGGAGGGGGCACTAATCACGACTCTATCCCCAATGTCGGTGGCTTACTTCAGGACCTTTACAGGTCGTTGTCGTCAACGACTCGTGAAGACCATCATTTGATGGCCGATTACATGGGTCCGAATCCCCGTGCAAGACTCACTTATAATCGACTTGACCTGATTCTCTCGGCTTTAGAGGGTCGTGGTGATCGTATTCTTTTGGCTCGCCTTCGTGAGATCCAACACGCAAACTATTACTATGATCGTGTTGAGTCGGTGACTGAGAATGATCCAGAGCCGACTTTTGATTTTGCAATGAGCAAGTCTGCTTCTTTCATCGCTAATGGGTTTGTGACGCACAATACCTCGATTGCGCTCTCGGCTGCGGCTCAGGTTTGTCGTGAGGGCGGCACGGTTCTCTACATAGATTGGGAAAACGACATTGTGCCCGATTACGCCATGGCCCTTGGCGTGCCCGTCACCGATGAGACCAAGTTTGAGTTGCTTCAGCCGGACAATCTCGAAGACGGTATCAAGTACGCGCTGATTTACGCCGCCGCTGGTGTGGACTTGATCGTGTTTGACTCGGTGGGTGCGGCGATCCCACGGCGTTTGACTGACCGTGACCTGAACGACGCCGCCGAGCAAGGCAAGGTCGGTGAAGTGCAAGCCGTTTGGTCACAGGAATTGCCCAACCTGAAGCGCATCATCGCGCGTTCGGGTACGGCGGTCATCGGCATCAGCCAAATCCGTGCGGAAATCGGCAAGATGGGGCATGGCCCGAGCACCAAGCCCCAAGGTGGTAACGCTTGGAAGTTCTACGCCAGCGTTCGTCTTGAATTGCGTCGCGTGCAATACGAGAACACGAAGGAAATGAACAACCTGACGCACAAGGTCGAAGATAAAGTCTCCGGCTCCGTCGTCAAGGTCAAGGCCGTCAAGTGCAAGATGTCTCGGTCGCAGGGTCGTGAGGAAATCTTCTACCTGCGTGGCGGTCAAGGCGTTGATAATATCAGGTCGATTCTGGAAATCGCCATCTCGCACGGCTTCATTAAAAAGCAAGGCGCGGGCTGGTTCACTTGGACCAAGCCCGATGGTTCTGCGATCAAGTTGCAGGGCATTGAGAAAATGCGGCAGCACATGGTCGATAACGCCGCCGATTTCAAGTTGATCGACTCGATTGTTCGTCCGGTGCTCGGCAGCGGTGAATCGGCCAAGCAGTTTGTCGAGGACGAGGATTACGAGCCCGTCGTTGGTGAGGACGAGCCGCAAGGCGACCTCATGGGCGAAGTTAGCGGTCTTTTGGACGAGTGACCTATGCCCGACTTGACGCTCGCCGAAGAACTCAACACGCCTGAAGGCCGTGCCGCCGTTGGGAATCTGCTCGCCGTTCTAAACGGCGACGGTGGGCATCATTTGGCGAAGGTCGGTTTGGTGCAGGCCGCTAAAGACGCCGAGGCCCATTATCACGACGCCTTGCTTCGTTTCGATGCGTTGGCTTTCGACGTGGAAGCCTTCGTCGATACGGTCGAGCGTGCGGACGCGCATTGGAATAGCGACCGTGGTGGTCAACAGGTGCCGTTTCATGGCGACTTCGCTTACGTCCCGCCGAGCACGCAAAATCGTCTGCGATGGTGGGCCGCGCGTCTAAAGAGGGCACGTTCCGGCAACGCATCGGCGTAATATAGTCCATGCCTTTCCGTGTTCGTGTCCGAAACTTTCAGTCGATCAAAGACGCCACGATTCGTGTTTCCGGCCTGACGGTAATCACAGGCTCGAACAATTCTGGCAAGACGGCGGCTTTGCGCGCCGTTCGTGGTGCGTTCACGAACGCACCCGCTGGCCCACTCGTCCGTAAAGGCGAGGCTCATTTGACCGTTGACCTGTCGTTCGACGATGGGCACACGCTCACTTGGGAAAAGGGCAACGAAAAGCCCGAGGGCAAGGGCAAGGCGATCAATCGCTATGTCCTAGACGGCAAGGCGCTCGAAGGCGTCGGTCGTGGCGTGCCCCCCGAGGTTGAGGCTTTGGGCGTGCGCGAGATTAGCGCGGGTTCCGATGGCCTATGGCCGCAGATTGCTCGTCAGTTTGACGGCACGCTGTTTTTGGTAGACCGTCCGGGTTCCGTCGTGGCCGAGGCTCTTTCGGACGTGGAGCGCGTGGGCAAGTTGTCTGACGCGCTTCGGGCGAGTGAATCCGACCGCAGGACCATCGCTTCGGAAATCAAGGTGCGCCGTGCGGATATGACCCGCTTGCAAGAGCGTGCTCAGAAGTTCGACGGCTTGGACACCGTGTTAGAGGGCATCAACACGGTGGACTTGAACGCGCTGCGAGATATGGCCCGCGAGATCGCCAGCCTGAAAGATTTAGCCGAAAGGCTCCGTAAATCCCGTGAGGATTTAGCGCCAATCGCGGGATTTACGGCTAAAAGCGTCCCTGATTCGAGCGCGTGCTCGGCTAAAACCGCCGCCGACGAATCTCACGCCGCCGCCGCCCTCGCTGCCCGCCTCAAAAACGCGCGTAGTAACTCACATAAGTATAATCTTCACGTCACGACGCCGCTTTTTTCTTTTTCTTTGTCCGGTTTGGAAGACTTGCGGCGTAGCGCCCTCCTGAAAAAGACTCTGGAAAAAGACGCGCAGGATTTAGATTTACCGCCGTTGCCGAGTGCCGAGCGGATCGCCAAGTACCCTGCGGGCGTCGCCAAGATTCGGGATTGGTCGGTGCGCTATGCGTCTGGTTTGACCGACGTGAATCTCTTGACGGATTCGTTGTCCGCATCCCGAGAACAACACGCCAACGCGGTGCAAGAAGCACATGACGCTTTGCACGCGATGGGCGAGTGCCCGACTTGTGGGCACGCGACGTGATTACTTGGGAATCCCTAGTAAGGGGACAAGAGTTCGATATCGACGAGCCTTTGTGGTCCGATTTGAACGCCACGCTCACTCAGGATCAAATCATCGACCTGCTTCAAGAAGCAGTCGAGAAGTCTGGTATGCCATATCCGATGCGGCATACGACGATTGAACAGGCTACGACTGATTTCTTGCGGCTGCGAAGTCTTGATACGCGGCTATTGTTGAAGCGCGAGCCATGGGAAACTGATTTCCCCTACTCGTATCACAAACAGGATTTGTATATCGACCGTAGCAACGTCGGCGCACGTTCTTCTGACTACTTTCATCAGGCAAACAGAAACGCTACTGATCTTTCTTCATCACCTTCTGCTTTGCGGAGTTGGGCGACACCATCGCTGCGGAGGGGTTTATTCAAGGCTTTGTTTTCTTTCGGGGTAACAAAGATAACCCCTTCTGAGATCAGGACCGCAGGCTCTATTAGGAAGTATGTCGCCGCGCAGTTCCGGCCTTCGGCTGCGAAAGCCGTGTATGACCTTTATGGTGGTGGCCGTGTGCTGGACTTGTCTGCGGGTTGGGGTGATCGGTTATCAGCGGCGCTCGCGTGCGACAAGGTTACGCACTACACGGGCATTGATCCGAACTTCCGTCTGCATGGCGGCTATGCGGCCCAAGTCGAAGCCTACAATAGAAACCTCGACGGTGACCTGTTCGATTGGTTCAGCACGTTCACACCAAAGACGTGCAACCTGATATGCAGTCCTGCCGAGGACTTGACGCAGTTGGACGGGCCGTTCGATATTGCTTTCACTTCGCCGCCCTATTTCGACAAAGAACGCTACACCAAAGATCAAACGCAATCATGGATCAGATACAAGCGTTTGGACGCATGGTTGCAGGACTTTCTTTTCAAGACCTTAGCACTTGCTTGGGATAACTTGAAAGTTGGCGGGCACTTGTGCGTCAACATTGCAGACGTCCGTGCAGATGAGCGTGAAGAAGGCGGGTTTATCCGTTTGATAAACAGCATTTGTGATCCCATGAACGACTTTATCACAACGCTGCCCAATGCCGTTTATCAGGGTGCGGTTGGATTGCGCTTACCTGTTCGTCCTAGTGATCGGCAAGCAATAGGCTCCGACGCCCTGTTTAGCAGTTTTTGCGAGCCGATTTGGGTCTGGAAAAAATCGGAGCCATAGAACCGCTCGAAAAACTTTCAAGTGATCTGCGCTATCGCGCAGATCGCGTATTGAAACCGCACCCAAAAAATGCCCGAGGGTAATTCCATTGAGCAACACGTTAGAAGCCCCTTTCCCATACTTCGGTGGGAAGAGTAAAGTAGCCGCTGAAGTGTGGCGTAGATTCGGGGATGTTCGATCTTACGTTGAGCCTTTTTTTGGCTCGGGTGCCGTTCTTCTAGGGCGTCCTTTACCGTTTCATGGCATTGAAACGGTCAACGACAAAGATGCCCTATTATGTAACTTCTGGCGGGCTGTTCAGGCAGACCCCGCAGCGGTGGCGCATTTTGCGGATTGGCCCGTAAATGAGTGCGATCTCCATGCTCGTCATTTATGGCTTGTTGAGCACAAAGAGGACATTACAGATCGGCTCATCCTCGATCCGGAATGGTTCGATGTGAAAGCCGCAGGTTGGTGTGTTTGGGGTATCTCCGCATGGATTGGCACGGGTTGGTGTACGGGTAATGGCCCTTGGACTCGTAAGGGGGATGGTTTTGGGAAAGTTAGTGGCGGCACGCAAGGCATAAAACGCCAGATTCCCCGTTTGAGCGGTACGCAAGGCATAAATTGCCAGATCCCCCAATATGGGGGATCTGGTAAAGGCGTTCTTAGATCATATATGGGTAAAGACGCACTAACTCTTTACTTTAATGAGCTTGCCGCTCGATTGCGTAAGGTTCGCGTTTGCTCGGGTGATTGGACTCGTGTTACCGGAGATTCCGTCCCATTTGGTATGGGGGTTTGCGGGGTTTTCCTCGATCCACCCTATGACACGGGCACTATGGATTATGGTTCGGGTGGGATGGGCAATGGTATTGCATCCCAAGTTCGTGATTGGGCCATAAAGTCCGGCACGCGGGATGATATGCGTGTCGCTCTTTGTGGATATGATGAGCACGATTCCCTGCTACGAGAAGGTTGGGTTCCGTATCGTTGGAAGGCTTCAGGCGGGTACGGGAATCAAAACAAAAAGGGGTACGAGAACGCAACCAAAGAGGTTATATGGTTCTCCCCGCATTGCATCAAACCGGAAGAATCCGTGTTCGATTTATTTGGTGATTCGTGACCCAAATCAGCAACAAAATCACTTTGAGTCATGGTTTCGGTGATAATCGAAACTCAGCGACGATCTACATCGGGGATTGCATCGAGTCTCTAAAGTCGATGCCCGAGAAATCAGTTCATACTTGCGTGACGTCCCCTCCGTATTGGGGTTTGAGAGATTACGGTCACGATGGTCAAATCGGCTTGGAGGACACTCCGGAAGACTACGTCGCTAAGATAGTCGAGGTGTTCCGCGAAGTGCGGCGCGTTCTGCGGGATGATGGGACGCTGTGGTTGAATTTGGGGGACTCGTATGCAAGCAACTGGGGAATGGGCGCAAAACGCAAAAGTTCATGGTGGTCAACTCGCAGCGAGGATTTAGAAGGCAAGGGTTGGGGAACCGTGGAAACCGCTATTCCGCCCAACTCGTTCAAGCCGGGCAGGCCAGATAGGTTGAAAGTCAAAGACCTCGTAGGCATCCCGTGGCGTGTTGCCTTCGCGTTGCAGGCTGACGGCTGGTATCTGCGGCAGGACATCATCTGGCACAAGCCGAACCCGATGCCGGAAAGCGTGACCGACCGCTGCACGAAGGCGCACGAGTACATCTTCCTGCTGGCGAAGTCGGCGCGGTACTACTACGACGCGGAGGCGGTGAAGGAAAGCGCCTCAAGTGCGCCGACGAAGCCGAGGGATAAATCCTCTGAGGGGTGGCACGACGGGTGCGGCACTAACAATTGCCAAACAGGAGAGCGCATCTGGGGCGACACGGGAACCCGCAACCGCCGCTCCGTGTGGACGGTCACGACCAAGTCCTATAAAGGCGCGCACTTCGCTACTTTCCCCGAAGAATTAATAGAGCCGATGATTCTCGCTGGAAGTTCAAATGACGGACTCGTGCTAGACCCATTTTCGGGTTCGGGCACGACGGGGGCGGTAGCCCTCCGTCTTGGCCGTAACTTTGTTGGTTGTGAACTAAATCCTGAGTATGTAAAGTTAGCCGAATCTAGGATTCGTGGTGAATCCCCTCCGGTTTCTTCGGGTGAATCAGAGGAATCTAGTGAATCCGTGTTCGATTTATTTGGTGATTCGTGACCCAAATCAGCAACAAAATCACTTTGAGTCATGGTTTCGGTGATAATCGAAACTCAGCGACGATTTACATCGGGGATTGCATCGAGTCTCTAAAGTCGATGCCCGAGAAATCAGTTCATACTTGCGTGACTTCGCCTCCGTATTGGGGTTTGAGAGATTACGGTCACGATGGTCAAATCGGCCTTGAGGACACGCCGGAAGACTACGTCGCCAATCTGGTCGAGGTGTTCCGGGAAGTGCGGCGGGTGCTGCGGGACGACGGGACGCTGTGGCTGAATCTGGGGGATTCGTATGCGAACACTGGCGCGGGAGATTTATCAAAGGTTGGAGGGTTCACCGGCCAGCGGATTCGAGCGCGATCAATCCCTGCTGGCCTCAAACCCAAAGACCTCGTCGGCATCCCGTGGCGCGTAGCATTCGCCCTGCAAGCGGACGGTTGGTATCTGCGGCAGGACATCATCTGGTCGAAGCCGAACCCGATGCTGGAAAGCGTGACCGACCGCTGCACGAAGGCGCACGAATACCTGTTTCTTTTGGCGAAGTCCGAGCGGTACTACTACGATGCCGCCGCTATTGCAGAGCCTGCGATCCACGCGGGCGCGACGGTTCTAAACAACAACGGTAAGAACGCGCAGATGGGCAAGCATGGACAGACACGCAGAGGGTTCTTGCGGCCGGATGGTGTGACCGTTGCCGAAACGCGCAACCGCCGTTCCGTCTGGACGATCACGACGAAGCCCTATAAAGGCGCACATTTCGCTACTTTCCCCGAAGAATTAATAGAGCCGATGATTCTCGCTGGAAGTTCAAATGACGGACTCGTGCTAGACCCATTTTCGGGTTCGGGCACGACGGGGGCGGTAGCCCTCCGTCTTGGCCGTAACTTTGTTGGTTGTGAACTAAATCCTGAGTATGTAAAGTTAGCCGAATCTAGGATTCGTGGTGAATCTCCTCCGGTTTCTTCGGGTGAATCAGAGGAATCTAGTGAATCCGTGTTCGATTTATTTGGTGATTCGTGATTCGACTCGTGTGGCGAACTGACGTGCATTTGTCTGACCGCCCGCCCGCATCTCGCACCGATGATTGGGCGAACACGGTGTTCGACAAGTTAGGCCAAGTGCGAGACGTAGCGCGCAAGGTCAACGCCCACGCCATTATCGACGGTGGTGACTTCTTCCATATCAAGTCGCCTACTCGAAACTCGCATGAACTCGTCCGGCGCACCGTCGAGCACCATGCCGATTATCCGTGTCCGGTTTACTGCGTTCCTGGCAATCACGATTCGATTTACGGCGACTATGCGTTCTTGCCGCAACAGCCCCTTGGCGTCCTTTACGCCGCAGGGGTTTTTCGTCCGCTGTACGACCAACACGAAGTTGTTTTCTTCCAAGACGGTTTGAAGGTCCGTGTTGTCGGTATTCCCTATCACGGCACGACGTATGACCTGACCCGCTTTACGTCGATTCAGCGGGGCGACGAGGACTTTTTGATCTGCATCGCCCATGTGCTCGCGTCAAAGCAAGGCGGCACGATGTTCGAGGGCGAGGACATTATCAAGTACGCCGACTTGCTCGACACCGCGCCTGACTTATACGCCTTCGGACATTGGCATAAAGACCAAGGCGTTGAGCATATCGGCGGCAAGACATTCGTGAACATCGGGAGCCTGACCCGAGGCTCGCTGTCCCAAGACGACCTGAGCCGTGTTCCTGCTTGCGCGATTTTCACCTGCGAAAAGGGCAAGCCGCTAGAGGTCACGACTGTTCGATTGCGCGTGGCAACGCCCGAGCAGATTTTCGATCTTGAGAAGCGTGACCGCCAAGTTCGTCGACAAGAAGAAATGGACGCTTTCGTGGGCCGCATTCGGGACGCGCTTCAGCCGTTGGACGGCGCGAAGTCCGTAGCCGATAGCGTGCGCGAAATGCCGGACATTCCTGAAAACGTCCGTGAGCGGGTTCTCTCTTATTTGGAAAAGGCGTAGAATACGCCTATGAACGAGAATAGCACGATCTATTGGTCGAGTTTCGCGCTGTACGAGACGTGCCCGCAGAAGTTCCTGTGGTCGCGCGGGTGGGATGGGATCGATTGTGGTGGTGGGCCAGGCAAGCCTAAGCCCATGACGGAAAAGCCGAGTCCGCGACATCACGCGGTCATGGGCACCGTGATTCAGTACGCCATTGAGCGTATGTATAATGATGAACTCTACAAAGACCCGAAAACGCTTTCGGCCACTTTGCTGAACATCGTCGACCGTGAATGGGAGCGGCAAGAGTCTGACCCGCGAAACTTCATGGACTACCGTGAGATGGAGTTGACCCGTTCTGAGATGCTTCAGCATTGTAAGGACGCGGTTCTCGGTTATCTCAAGACGATGAAGGCTCACAAGTTCATTGGCCCTTACGCGAAGGCCGAGGTTGGGCTAGTCGGGTGGATTGACCAATACACGCAGGTCGGTGGCCGTGCCGACTTGATTATTCGCCGTGACGACAATGGGCTTACCATTCTCGACGGCAAGAACACGAAGCGCAAAGACCCCGATCCCGATCAGTTGCGGTGGTACGCGCTCCTTTTCAAGTTGTCCTATAAGCAGGTGCCTGAGCGCATTGGCTTCGTCTGGTACAGGTTTCCTTTCAACGACGAGACGGGCGAATCCGGCATTGAGTGGATTCCCTTTACCGACGAGGACTTGGAGGGTATCGCGCAGCGCGTCGTGCAGGCTCGGCTTTCAATGCGTAAGGGCAAGTTTGACCCGACGCCTACTCCGACGAATTGTAAATACTGCGACTTTGAGACGGTTTGCGAGGCGCGTAAAACTCAGCGCGAGTTCAACGCCGCGAGACGCAAGCCGAAAGAAGAAAAGCCGAAAGAAGCCGCTGGTCCGGACGGATTTGGCGATTTGATCCTGTAAAATAGGGGGTGCCCCCTAACTGCTTTGGGTGTATTGGCAAACATGGATTTAGACGCACGCTTGAAGCAGGCCCTCGCAACGCGCGACCGCCTTGCGGACGAAGTGAACAAGATTGAAGCGCGCCGTGAACTCGCCCAAAAGAATCTAGCCGAGGTTGAGGCTGAGATTCGTGCGAAGGGCATTGACCCCGATCAAATCGACGGCAAGGTGCGCGAATTAGAGGAATCCTACGCTGCGGCTTTGAGCAAGTTTGAAGCCGAGATTGACGCTCTCGACAAGGCACTTTCGCCTTATCGGTCCCTGTGAGGAATCAATGAAGATTGAAGTAGCCAAGATTGATCTTGAGGCCGCACTCGCGGTGTCCACGCTGACGGTTGGTTCTGGCACCGACTTGTCCTCGCATTACCTGTTCCGCAAGACGGGTTCAGGAGTCGAGATTTTGTCCTACGATATGCGTACTTTCAGCGGCATCCCGCTGAAGTGCGTGTCCGAAGGCGAAGATGCTTTCACCGTCGAGGCTTGGCGTCTGGACAAGTGGCTGTCCGGTGTGGCCGACGGTTTGCTGACGATTACGTCGGACGCAAACGGCGAAGTGACCGCTAAGGGCACGAAGGGCCGGATTCGTTTGCGCTCGCTCGACCCGACGAAGTTTCCATATTGGGATCGCCTTTACTCTGACGCGAAGGTAGACGGGACCATCGTGCCGTCTACGCTGAATCGCGCGATTAACGTGTCGAAGTGCTTTGTGTCCACCGACGACACGCAGAAGCCCGAGATTTGCCAAATCGAGGCAATCAACGGCACGCTCTGGTCGACTGACCGCCGCGCGTTGTCGCACGTTCGCGTTGCCATGCCCGAGTTGAATATGCGGATTCCGGGCAAGGATATCCCGACCCTCACGAAGTTCCTGTCGCTTAAAGACACGCTCAACGGTGACGTGACGCTGCTTACGTCGGAGCGGTCTGCGAACGATGGTGGTGGCGCGTGTGCGTTCATTCGCCGTGTTGACGGCGGCTACATCGGCATCAGCCGCCCGAACGCGCCGTTCCCCAAGCTCGACGTGAATCCGGACAATGACGACGAATCCTCATTCGTGTTGGATTTGGTGGACTTCAAGGCTGCGGTCAGCGTGCTTTCTGCGTCCGCGCCGAAGAACCACGAGACGATTCGTTTGCGGTATCTCGACGGTCGTGTGATCGCTTCTATGCCTTCCGATGCGGGCGGTGAGGACGATTACCCGATCACGGTCAAGGGCGATATCGTCAACGGTGACGCTTTCGCCGACGGCTTCACCGTTGGGCATAACTACCTGAAGTCGATTGCCGACGCTTTCGGGGTAGCCGAGTTGAAGTTGGGTGTAAACCGTCGTGGTAAGGGTGGCTTTATCGGCGTGCGTCATAAGGACCCCGCCGAGGTGGGTGCCACCGACTACTTCGCGGTTTTGGTGTGGAAGAACTAATCCAAAAACTCGACGCCCTTCGCTTGGACGCCGCACGAGTCTCAGGGATTCGTGCGGCGTCTTTGTCTGAAATGGGGCAGGTCGAGGCGCGCATCGCTCACTTGGAATCCGAGGATCAAATCCTCTCCCGAGTCGCGGACGTGCTTCGTGCATTGATCGACCGCGAGGTCGTGGACAACGCAAAACTCGCTCAAGACCTGCTCACCGAAGGTTTGGGCGCGGTGTTTGACGACCTGCATTTGTCCGTCCGTTCCGAAGTGGACGTGCAGCGGGGTAAGGTGTCCGTAGACCTAATCACCACTCAAGTTGATGCAGGGGGGATGATTGAAGGGTCTAGCGTAGATGCCTATGGCGGTTCCATCGCCACCGTTCAGTCCGTTTTGCTACGAATCGTCGTCACCCATCGGCGGGGGCTTCGGCCCTTGATCTTGCTCGATGAATCCCTAGCCGCTGTTGCCGAGCATTACGTTCCGAGAGTTGGGCGTTTCTTACGCTTGCTCTCTAAGCGTCTTGGAATCGACATTCTGGCGGTTTCCCATAGCCAAACGCTTGTCGAAGAAGCGGACTTGGCTTATCGGATTCACAAAAAAGACGGCGAGGCGACCTTTAAGGAAGTTGTGCGCCGATGAAAACCGAAGCCGAGATTGCCCACAAACTCAAGCAGGTTCAGTTTCGGCACGCCAAGCGTGAGATCGAGGACTTGCTGGCAATCAAGCCCTCTAACTGCGCGCACAATCGCCAATTAGAACTCGCCGGATTCGGCAAGGTTGGTTTCTGTGCATCGTCGGATTGTCCGAAGAAGGGCAAATCCTGTGACACGCGCTTTGCTGATCGGGCCGTGGGCTGTTCGTTCTACGAAGCCCTGCACACGCCGGACAATGCCCGTAATCAGGTCAAGTCGTTTTTCAAGAAATCCCCGCCGAGTGAAATCGCCGCCAAGTATAGCGACGTAGCCGCGTTGATTTGGTCGCTTGACGATGATCGTGCCGAATACCCCGACCCCTATTCTGCGGGTGAGGTCGAAGGCGTACCCATTTGGGTTACGAGCGTTAGTGACGCCGACGTGGTGAAAAGCGCACTAGAAGACCGTTTAGCGGATCACGGAGAAATGGCCGCTGATCTAAAAGCACAAGCCGAAGAAATCGTCGTGCTCGAAGAAGATTTGAGTCTGGCGAATAAGCAAGTGCGATCAAAGCAAGCCGAGATTGACGCGCTCAAGTCCGAGGTTGCCCGCCTTTCCGTGCCGAAGCCTAACGCTTTTATGGCTTGGCTGCGTCCGATAGCGTTGGTTTTCACGGCGTTCATAGATCGTATCTGGAAGAAGTCGTGAATCCAGCGTTGCTGCACATTGAGCCTTTGGCTTTTGGCGGCAAAGGGCGACGTCCTTTATTTCTTGAGGCTCCTGTTCCTCAAGAGTCCGGCCCTTATCTGATTTCTACGACTAGGGCATTCGCTTGGGTTGCTCAGGCTTTCCCAAAGACCGGATGCGTTCGTGCTGCCCTTCGGCAATCCACGCCAACGGCGTTGTTTGCCGAGGTTGTAGACGCCGTACTCAAGGCATCGGACGAAAACGAATGGGGCTGCGCCGTAAAGACGTTAGCCGAGGCCGAAGCACGTTTGGCCGAGTATGACTTTACGGAGTACGACGTGTTGGACCGTGAAAACGCGCCGTGGCTTCCTGAATCCGTCACGCACGTCTTTGTGCCCGCAGACCGTAAATACTTGGGCACGGCATTTGTTTGCGAAGGCGATTGGGCGGCAATAGTCGTTCACAATGCCTCACGGGGAATGGGCATCGTTCGCCCGTGATCTGGTTGCAACAGGCACTTATTAACTCGGCGTTTGAAATGCCCGAGGAAGCCGAAGGCTATTGCCTTGGCCGTGGGTTGCCGCAATCCATATTGGAAGAGTGCAGGGTGGGCGTCTGGATTCCACCTGAAGAACCGAGTCCGGACGCGGAGTTTACTCGACGCTTTGGCGCGCATGGTGACGCCGTGGCGGGTTGGCTCACGATTCCCTTGTGGGCACCTTCGGGCAAGTTACTTGGCGTTGAGTTTCGCAAGTGGCAGGGTGAAAAGGCGGTGATGAAGCATTATCTCCCGCCGTCGAAATGGACCGCGACGTTTTCGGGCATGAATCATACGGCCATGCAACGTATCTGGTCCGGCGCTGACGTCTGGTTAGTCGAAGGTATTTTCGACCTCGCAATCGCGCACGTCACGCAAGGTGTGGCTTTGGCTTGCGGCGGTGCCCGATTGTCTTATTCGCACGCTCAGTTTCTATCTCGATTTTTGCAACGTGGCGCGACGGCTTACTTGTGCTTCGATGAAGACTCGACCGGACGTGGCATGGCCGAGGGCCGTGTTGATAGCACGGGCGCGTTTCATAAGGGGGCAAAGCAGATGCTAGAGCGTGTAAATGTCAACGTCCGCGTCGTGCGATATCGAGGCGGCAAAGACCCAGGCGAGATTTGGGACTCTGGTGGCCGTGACGCTTTGCGTTCGGCCTTTTCTTCATACTTGAATGGGAGTTTGACTCATGGCTGATTTTTGGAAAGCAGGCGAGGACGTTCACGAGATTATCAAGCGGCTGGTGGCGAACAATCACCCTGACTTGGTTCTCGTAGTCGATGAGATTGTGGTCGTGTTCCGCGATAAGGCGGGCAAGTCGGGCGGCAAGGTGACGCTCGGCACGAGCCGCAAGGTTGCGCCGATTGCGAATGCCATCGGCAACACGTCTTACAAGTTTATGCTCGAAATCGGCGCGGACGTTTGGGAGAACGAGTTGGACAATGTGAAGCGCGAGGCTTTGCTTGACCATTTGCTTTGTTCTTGCCGCTGCGAAGAAGACCCCAAGACCGCCGAGCCGAAGTGCTCGATTGCCAAGCCTGACATCGCTGCGTTCCGCGACAACATCGAGCGGTACGGTATGTGGTTCCCGAAGGACGAGGGCGATGGTGGGGACAAGTCCTCGCCCGTCGAAGAAATCTTCGGTTCCGACGACTGACCTGAACGGAGCCCTTTGTGGCCCTTGATACCCGTTATAGGCCACGCAAATACAGCGACGTACTCGGTCAAGAGTCGTCGGTTCTGATTCTGCGCCAACTGCTCAAAGAGGGTAAGGGCTACCATCAGTCCTACGTCTTTTGCGGGCAGCATGGGTCCGGCAAGACGACCATGGGGCGCATCCTTGCACGCGCCCTTTTGTGCTCTGCACCCGTGGACGGTGAACCGTGTGACGCTTGTGAGTCCTGCCTTGCGATCTTGCAGGGCAAGCAGCACGAGTGCTTCACCGAACTCGATGCGGCCACGAAGTCCACCAAAGAGGATATGCTGAAGATCACCGAGGATATTCAGTATTCATCTTTTTCGGGCAAGCGGCGCATTTATCTCTTTGACGAATCCCATCGGTTGAGCAAAAGCGCGTTGGACGCGGTGCTCAAGCCGATGGAAGATTGCATTTCGGGCACGGAAGATAAGCAACTCGTCTGCATCTTCTGTACGACCGAGCCTGAAAAGATGCAGCCGACCATCTTTTCACGTTGCGCTCCGGCTTTCGTCATCAAGGCCGTCACGCCCGAGGGCATCGCGGATCGGCTGGCGTGGGTTTGTGCTCAAGAGGGCATTACCTATGAGCACGATGCTTTGGTGACGATTGCCGAGGTTACGGAATGCCATATTCGGGACGCGCTCAAGACGCTTGAGGGTGTTTCCGTGCTTGGTTCTGCCACCCGCACGAACGTCACGTCATATCTAGGCTTGGGTTCAAATGATCTGGTCCTAGACTTGCTCGACGCGATAGGGCTGGACCAAGCAGCGGTCGCTCGTGCTGCGTCGGCACTTGCGGATTCGACTAGCCCGACTTCGGCGTATGAGCGATTGGCCGAGGCTTCTTTAACGGCGTATCGCGCGCATTTGGGCGTCGGTAAGATTCAGGCGCATTGGGCGCAGGACCGAATCAAAGCCCTTGCCGAAAAGGGCGCGCAGTTACTTGCGATCAGTTCACGCTTTTCGGCACCACCGAAACGTCCGACCCCGCACACGCTTCTTTTGGATGCTGCGGCTGTTCACAACGGCATCGTTCATGGCGTTTCTTCTGAGGCGGTTGTCGTTACCGTCGCCAAAGCCGCGTCCACTTTTACAGCGGTGCCCGAAAAAGTTATGCCTGCGGGTAATGTAGGCATAAATGCACCAAAGCCCTCTGCAAACGCTGTTGTTCAAGTCGATCCGCGTGCTGTTGGCGGCGGTGCATCAAAGCGTCGCACGCAATCTACGGCCACGATTCCTGTATCGGCACTTGACGCCGATGCTTTCCGCAACCTCGTCGGTTTCCATTATCGGAGATTAACGGGTGCGGGAACGGGATCAACGTGACGATCTTACTTGGGTCGTCGTAGAACTAACAGACGCAGGGGAACGGCTCGCGGAAGAAGGCGGTTTAGAATCGCACCTCCGCAGCGTTTTGGATTGTCCCGACGACCATCCTATATTCGTCCCCTACACGGTGATCGTTCGGCACAAGCGTCGTTCGGTCATCAATGTAATCGAAGGCTATGCTTTCATTGCTACGGGACTACCTGACACGACGTACTTCGGGCTTCACAATAAAAGCCCGAACGTAAAAACCGTCCTGTCTCAGAATCGTCCCGGCGTGATCCGCGTATTAACGCCCGTGCCGAATAAGTCCGTGTTGGACCTTCAAACACGACTTCGCCAGATGATCTCGCGCGAGATCGAAATCAACAGCGAAGTTCGCGTTCACGACGGACTGCATCGTGGGTTAACTGGCAAAGTCATAGATATACACGGTGACGACGCTTTCGTGCTTATCAAAATGCGGACAATAGAGACGATCCGCGTTTTCCCCCGCTATTCACTTCGTCCCGCTGACGGTGTGTTGGGTTTTGACTCACCTTCAGACATTTATCCCAACTACTATGAACAGGATTCCGACGCGGACCCGTTATATAGGGGGTACGACGATGAGTGATAGTTTCTGGAATAGCCATGTGATCATGGACCCCGCTGACATTGAAGCGGTGTTCTCCAATGACGACGCACTCTCCGCTTCGGATTTAACCTTCGTCGAGGCGTTGCGTGAAGACCGCGCCGCTGACTTTTCAAAGGTGCGAGACGCGCTGGCCTATCTGCACCCGCGAGAAGCCGACTACCTAGAGCTTTATTTTTTTCAACGCCTGCGCCAATCTGCAATCGCTGATCTTTTCGGTGTGAGCCAACCGACTGTTTGCTATCGTTTACGTCGGGCGGCTACACGCATTAAGTATGTGCTTACGATGCCCGAGTATGACAAGGATCGAATCGAGTTCGATCTTCGATCCGTAATCTCGGACCCCGTTGACGTTCGCATTATGCTCGAAATGATCGAGTCAACGTGCCAAAGCACGGTTGCTCGCAGTTTGGATGTGACTCAAGGTTATGTGCGCCATCGGTTCTTCCGTACTTTGCGTGCGCTTGAGGGAATGCGAGGCATGGATAACTATGTGCTGCTTTTCAAGCACGTCGCCGCGCACTTGAACATTATGAAGCAGGTTCAACGTGGTGCTTGGAATGATCCGATGATTTACGTCATCGCCTAACGCTAGACCGTTTATTGAATCGCGGATAGCGTGAAAGATGAAGCCCCTACTAAAGTAGTAGACCTCGCCCGTAAGATCGCCTCCCGTTGGCTAGATTCAAACGTGCGCGATGAATATAGGCTCACGGTCTACCAGCCTGCGAACCCAATCAAGAATCTTCCGACCATGCTCCGGTCATTTCGGGATGGGCGTTTGAAACTCGGTTCGGTCAAACCGATTACCGATTTGGGCGTGAAGGTCGGCTTCGACCGTCTTGAAGTCTGGTCGTCCAATCGTGACGGCTTGATTGAACTTGACGCTTGGTTCCAGAAACACGGCTGCGAAACGTCGGGGATTTGGTGAATGTCCGCGTCACTCGTCATATCGGAGTTCGTGTATCGGTCGGGTGTGCCCCCCGAGTATTTCACGTTCACGATTGGCGCGGACGCGACCACAGGCCGCGTGTACGTTCGTGAAATCACGGATCGCTACGGCATGGTGGTCAGCCCTTACACTCGATTGCCGCAATCAGTCACCGACGACATTTGCGCGGCGACTTCTGAAGTGGAGTCGATCTTGGCCCTCGTAAGTGCAATCAACGGCATCCTAACTTTCACCGCCGAGACTTACAAGGACGTCGTATTCGCCACGCCTTTGTCGAATACGAACTACCGCGTTCAACTCTCGCCGAGCATCTTCGCTCCGCTTCGTATCACTAACAAGACTATCACGGGATTCACCGTGCAGGCTGGCGCGACCATCACGGGTCAGGTCGGCTACGACGTCTTTATCTAGGAGATTCGCATGAAACTTCCCATTGAGATTGCTGCGCGCCGCCGTGCTAACTTTGACGCTCACGAAATCGGTCAGCCTGTTCGTGGCCCGCTTGAGACGTTGGATAGCGACGAGCCGTGGATGGACGACCATTTCACGCAGGAAAACTTCGAGCAACTTCAAGACGCTCAGATGGATGGGGAACTCGGCCCCCCGCTCGATATGACCCGTATGGCGATGCTGAAGAAGTGGCGCTTTGCCAATCGCCGTGAGGCTCGTTTCGCCGAGGGCGATACGGCGGGTTTCGAGAAGTGGCTTAAGACGCAGCCCAAGTCCGTTCAAGACGATTGGGCCGCGAATAAAGAGAAGTACGGCGACAAGTTCAAGGGCTGATACTTTCTAAGGGATGTGAAATGAAGCGCAAGGCTTATCTCGATCCTGCGATCCGTGAGGAAGTGCTGCCGATGCTCCGCATTGTGCTGGCGATTCTTCGCGCGCAGTATTTGTCATACCAGACGAGCCATTGGCAGACTCGTGGTCCCGCGTACTACGGCAACCATTTGCTCTTTCAACGGCTTTATGAGGGCGTGCAGGAAGAGATCGACGCGATTGGCGAAAAGCTCGTGGGCTATTTCGGCATTGAGGCCGTTGACCTCGAAGTCTCTCTCAACATGATCTGCGATATGGTCGGTCGTTGGTGCTCGCACGAGTGCCACTTCCAGCGCGGCTTGACGTCCGAGGGCGAGTTGCAAGACGCACTCTCAATCGTGAGCAACAGTTGGCCGAACGAGAGATATCCGATGCCTTTGGGTTTGGACGATTGGTTGGCGGCTACGGCTAACGCCCACGAGTCGAATCAATATCTGCTTCAGCAGGTGTTGGGTGCGCCCGCTTCCGCGTGGCCTGCGGTCATGGGACGTCGCGCGGCTCATCCTGTCGCTCCCTCTGCCGAGGGACAATTCTTCGACAATCCGCAAAAGCGCGAAACCCGCGAGTTCGCCGAATCAGGTGCGCCGACGAACGTGCCCTCTGTCGGCAAAGATTTCGCCAAGGAACACGGCGACGGTAAAATCATGCGCCAAGTACGCAAGACCCCGCCGACGCCTGCGGAGATTTTAGAAGAGCAGCCTGGTGCGGAGGGTGCGGCTACACTTAGCCGTTTGGTCGTAAAGTCCGAAGAGCCCAATATTGCGCCTGCCGCGAAAGCGAACCGCGCGCTCATGGCTTCTTGGCTGCGGGAAATCAATAGCCGCCGATAAAAGCGGGTGTCTGAATGTTCGCTAATCTGACGGAGGCGGTTAAACGCCGCATCTTGCAGGAGTTACGTTCGTTCTGGTCTTTGGACCCGATCTACCGTGATTCGTTAGTGCCGAACATTCAAGGCCGCTACTCGTTTCGAGAACGCCCCCAACAGGCGATCATCGTCAAGGGCGCGAGCGCGAACCCGCAAATCCTGAGTGCCGATCACTATCAGGGTGTCGTCGTTTCGTACTGCAATCTTGCCCGCGTACTCGGCAAGAACGGTACGTCAATCGAATGGGTGCGCGAAGATGCGCTCGCTATTCAGCGCAACAACGGCGTATTCCCTTCGTTGCCCGGTGTCTACTACATAGAAATCAGACGTGAACTCTACGGCGAACCCACGCCTTCGGAGCAATACGTTTTTTACGTTGACCCGCTGATTGAAATCCTCGATGAACGCCCACTAACGATGAACCCGCGTTTGTATGAGGTCGCGCAGGGGTCTTTTCATCCGGGAAGCCTTCGCGTTTATGAAATGCCCGGCAATATCTTGCTCTACGAAGGCATTAACTACACAGCAGACGCGACTAACGGCCAAATCACGCTCGCTCAACCGATTGCCTCCAATACTTACTTATCCGTTGATTACCGTTATGCGGGCGAAAGCCGTGGACCTTTTCTGATCACGCAGAACGGCTCGAACAATCATGCAATTCCTGGCGTGGTGCTGGCCTTTGGCCGAAGGGTTCAAGACGGCGACATTATGACCGTCGTGGTTGGACGTACCCGCGAGGCTTGTGCCTTGGAGTACGGCGGGCGTTGGGAACTCAACGTCGATATGGACCTGATGACCCGCGACGTTCTCGCTACGGGTGAGGTCACCGACCGGACGCTTTTGTTCCTGTATGCAGATTTGCGCGGGCGTTTATCCGGCGAGGGTATCGAGATCATTAACGTCAGCATGGGCGGCGAGGCCGAAGAAGCCTACGACGAAAATGCCGACGATTACTTCTACACGGCGTCGATTAGCATGACCATCCAAACGGATTGGTCCATGCACTTCCCTCTGAATTGGGAAGCGAACCGCGTTATTCCCGGAACCGTAGCCGAGGACCAAGCCGTTGCGGGCTTGACCGACGATCAATTGTTCGATACCGGATCGCCGTCGCAGTTCTTCGTGTACCAGAACTTAAATCTCGTCGCCATCCGAGACCCGTTCTTTGCGAACCGGAATCAGGCTTTCGAGATCATTCGATAACGAACTCTCGCATTAGTCGAAGCATGGCATTCAGGCGGGCTTTCCGCGCCTCCATGCTTTCGATGAGGTCGAGCAACGCCTCTTGCGGCGTAGCCCCATGGCCCATCACCGACGTCACCGGATCGACGGCCTCCCATTCCCGCCCGTCCAAATACGGACGGACGTGAATGCGATAAGGCCCTATGTCCCCCTGATAGCCTGAGCCATGGGGGACGAAACCTTTTTTTTTCAGCCAATCCCTCACGGCAAGACTTCGCCCGTCTTGCGGTTGACCAGAATCACGCCGCTCGGCGTGATCAGCGCCTCATGCTCCACGCCGTCCACGAGGACGACGTGGCGGGGCTCGCGGGGTGCCGCTGCGAACGCCGTGAAGCCCACGGCCAGCATGACAAAGATCACCATGAATCGAGTGCTCATATTCGCCGCTCCTTGAGATTCTGCTTACACCATCCAAACGGTTTCGTGGCGTGCAAAAAACCGAAAAAGTGAATGTCGATTTCCGGTTTTTTCAGGGCGTGCTAACCGTTTGGATGGTGTAAGCGGCATTAGGCGTCGATTACACCCCGTCGATAAGGCGGCGAAGGCGGCAAAGGCCGCTTAAGGCTTCTTGCCTTTCGTGGACAACGCCTTGTTAACCTCGTTGGCGACGGCCCGATTCTGATTGGCGGCTACTCGTTCCGGTTCAGTAATCGGGCGGTAGCCGCCTTCAGCCGTTCCGACTAACTGATCGCGCGACGTGACGTTCTTGCCTTCGCGTCGAGCGTCACGAATGGCCTCGTCTTTGGCCTTGTCGCGCTGCTCAATCACCTTCCACTTTTGCTCGGCATCGCGCCCGATCACTTTGTCGTAATTGTAATCGACGCTATGCACGCCTGTATTTTGCGGCACAGGTCCGTTCACAGGTTTGTGGGCAAACGCGAATCCGAACGTCGAAAGTAACCTCTCGGCTTCGGTGCCGCACTCGCATTTGGCTTTTTCGCCGGACTTAGAGATTGGCATCGTCCGCTCAAACTTCAAGCCACAGGATTTGCAGATGAATTCGTAAATGGGCACTCGGGCCTCCTTCATCACGTTAGCCTTATTATACGCGGATTTGATTGACGCCCGGTGCGGCGACAAATCACCTGCTTGCACTCGAACGTGATGGAGTCCCCGAATGGCTTTCCCTAACGGTATCTACGCGCCTCCGGGCGTTTACACGCAGACCAATCTTCAGCCGCCGAATCAGGGCGCGGGTGCTGCTGCACGCCTGCCGCTGATCATCGGTCCTGGCTCTGAAATCCTCACGCAATCCTCATTGGAAATCGTGCGCGGTTCTTCCGCGTCGGTTGACCAGCGTGTTGTGCAGGAGGACGAGTCGGGTCGCGCTGTTGTAAATATCAGCCCTGCGGGACAAATCACGCTCGGTGCTTTCGACGGCACTTTAGACCGCGTTCAGGTCCGCAACTATCCCATCGTCTCCGGCAACGGCTCGGGCACGACGGCGACCGATACGGCTTCTGTCGCCGTCACCGTCAACGGCATTCCCGTTGTCGTGCTCAACCTCGACGGTGCGCGCGGCATCCTTCGCCTGAGCGTGAAGCCTACGGCGACGGACGACGTGCGGGTGACGTATTATTTCAATCGCACGGACACGCTGATTACGGACACCGTAAGCGATCAGGTCACGCCTGACGCTGGCGTGCTTTACGGCGCGGTCGGTCAAAACTACGACGTGGTAACGGGTTCTAACGATGAACTCGTCCTCACCGTGGACGATGCCACGGCGTTGACTGTTACGGTCGCGGCTTCTCCGGTCGGTGGTTGGACGGCGGCTCAAATCGCGGCGTTCGTCAATGGCGCGGCGACGGGCACGAGCCTTGTGGCGAGCACGGCGATCAACAACTTCGGCGTGACGGTCCTCAAACTCACCGCTGACCGCAACGTCTTGATCGGCAACGGTTCGCTGAACGCCACGCTCGGTTTCACGACGGGTGCGTACACGGCGCGAAACAAGGTGTTCTACGTCTTCCAGCGTCCCATCGTGGACGGCTCGAATGGCGGTATCACCACGACCGATCCGGCTGACGTGACGGTGAAGGTCAATGGCACGCAGGTCATCCCGACCGCCGTTGATGGTCAGTCCGGTGCCGTAACCCTCCCATTTGCTCCCCAAAGCGGCGCAACGGTCACGGTTCAATACCACTTCAACTCTTGGCAGGATACGTTCGACTATCTCGCCAATCGCGGCGTGACCGAAGTTACGCTTTGTGGCATTACGCCGGATCGTGATGATTACGTTGAGAACGTGGACTTCGTGCTTCAGGATGACCAAATCCTGTGGGGCACGGCGGTCACCGTTGCTTCCGAAGAGCACACGGCTGGCGGCGCGCTTTTCGGCGAGTCGCAGGTTCTCCCGACGTTGGTTGACGTTCGTGAGTATCTGGCCCCTTGCGAGGCTTTCGTCAATACGAGCGTAAATCCTGCGGTTGAGGATCGCGTTCAGTTCGTACTGCCGCTGACTCCTACGACGGGCAACGGTCGTAACAGCCCGCTCGGTTCGACGACGTTCAATCAGGTCGCTAATGGCCGCGTCGATTTGCCCACGAATCGTCCGGACCTCGTTTTCGCGTATTGGGGCTTTTCGCTTCAGGACGCGATTGAGCGTGGCCGTGTGACGGTCACTAAGGTCGAATCGGACACGGCGACGATTACGCTGTCCGAGCCTGTACCTGTCGGCGCGACGGTTTACGCGACGTTCTATTACAACACGATTCAGGACGTCGAATACACCGTCACGGCGCAAACGGCGGGTCCGTCCGGCGTCGGCACCTATTCGATCACGAATCAGGACGGCGCGCAGGTTTTGATTCCGTCCTTCGGTTCCAAGTCTGCGGGCTTGGCGACCGTGCAGATTCAGTTCCCCTCTGGCAGCGAGCGTTTGCCTGACGTTCGCTTCGAGACTCCCTACACGGCGACTGATTTTGAAGGTCCGGTTGCCGAGGATGTGACCGTCGAGTTCGCGCAGCGTGCGGCGACTCCGGCGAAATACACAGTCCCCTCGCACGGCCCTTACTACCCCGTCACGACTGATTCTGACGTGTTCGATGTCGCGGTTGACGGCGGCACGGTTTCGGTCAATTTGAGCGACCCGACCGGAGCGGGCTGCGGCTTCTTCGCTCAGATCGTGGGCAATGAGATTTCCTACGATCCGGCGACGGGCGGCGCGACGTTTGAGATTGACGCGACGAACGACGCGATTGACTTGCTGGTTGACGGCGTTTTGATTCAGGCTTCGGCTGCCGCTAATGCCGCCGCTACGGTTGCCAATTACGTCACGGCGATCAACTCGGCTGCGTTGCTTGAGCCTCCCGTGCTGAAGGCGGTCACGCGGTTCTCTAGCCCGCTGACGGTTTCGGTCAACGAGTACGACCAAATCACCGTTCACTACACGGGCGACGTATCCGGCGCTTCCGGCAATCTGACGGCGACGATTGCTGTGGGCACTTACAACACGGCGTCCGCTTTGGCCGCTGCTGTAAATGCGGCGCTTGTTGCGGCGATTGGCGTTGGCACCTTCAGCGTTGCGGTCACGGCGAATACGTCGAGTCAGTTGGAGTTCGCTCTTACGCTGGACGGCACCGATGGCAATGGCTTCTTGGAGTTCATCACGACCGCCGCTGCCCGTGATTTCTGCATCACCGCAGGCTTGAGCACGGCTGCGGCGGCTCTTGGAAATCAGACCAAGTTGTTCCAAGGCGAAATCGCTCGTGCGGTTTCCATCGGCGTTGCCCCGCTGCTTTATGACCGGATCGTGCTGCGTAACCGCATTGTTCCGGGTTCCGGCTCCATCGACGGCAAGTCCCAACTCGATCAATGTGAGTTGCAGATTGTCGGCGGCACGGGCGCGAATCAGGCGGGCTTGGTTCCCCAAGAGCGCGGCTACGCGGGCCTTCGCGCTACGATCTTGGAGGCGACGGCTTTTGGCCGCGTGAGTTACGCTTCTCAGGCGGCGAATAGCCAGCCCGAATTGACGTTCTACGCGGCGGGCGGCGTCAACGACCAGAACAACGTGTTCAAGTTCACGATGGACGGCCAGCCGTACACCGTGGTCTTCACGGATGCGGCGGGTGTGGCGATTCCGGTCGGCGGCTCTGCGGACGTTCCGTTCGGCCCCATCAGTCTTGTCAATTCGGTTCTTTGGCAGATTGACGATGCGATCACGGGCACGGGTTCCGTTCGACAGGAAGGCGCGGGTATCCGCTTCCGTTCCGGTTCTTCGGAAGTCTCGGCGCAAATCGTCATTGGCGACGGCAACGCGAACAGCACGCTCGGCTTCACGACGAACGCGGCTTTCAGCCGGACGGTCCTCACGCCGCAGGTTCTTGTTTCCGGCCTCATGGCGAACGCGAACGCGACTGTTGACCTCTACCTGCTGACTTTCGCAAGTCCTGACGCGGGTTACTTCACGGAGTTGGCGATTGCCAAGACCGTGAGCGATCAGGCGGGCGCGGATTACCTCTATCTGCAAAGCCTCACGTTGGGCACGGCTTCCAGCCTTGCCTTTGAGTCTTGCACGGCGTTGCGTCCGGGCGTGGGCCTTGGCGTGGTCGTCGGTGACGGCAACGTGGGCGAAGCGGCTATCGACGGCTTCTTCGTCACGTCGAGCGATCCGGCCAACGGTTCCGGCTCGGTCAATAACTCGCTGCTCAACTCCGGCGACGGTCAAGACGGTCAGGTTGGTCAGACCTACCGCGACCTCGTGACGGGCCTGACTTTCACGGTTTTGGCTCGTGCGGGCGGCGCGGATTATCCTGCGGGCCAGAGCTTCACGTTCAAGGTCCGCGTCAATGCGACGTGTGACTCGAACCTGCCGAACTACGCCGTGCCGGGCATTCAACTCATCGTGGCGAACACGACGGGTGTGGCGGTGGGCGACACGGCGTTGGTCACGACGCACAATCGTAGCGGCGCGCAGCCTGCGGTGGGCGACGTTTACTACGTCACCTACAACTTCCGCAAGCAGGACTTCTCGGCGCAGTTGTATACGCGGCTTTCGGCGATTGAAGCCGCCTACGGCCCGAACAGCCCGACGAACCCTGTTTCGCTGGCGTCCTATTTGACGCTCTTGAACGGTGCGGTGTTGGTCGCGGTCAAGCAGGTTCCGAAAGACCAAGACAGCAACGCGGACGGGACGAACGATTCTTCGTCCACGGCGGCGTATATCGCGGCGATTGACGATTGCGAAGGTGCGCTTCCGGGCGGCGTGTACCCTGATATTTTGGTCCCGCTCAAGGGTGACGACGCGACGCTGTTCTCGTATCTTGCCAAGCATTGCGACATTCAGTCGAGCATCCGTTACCGTGCGGAGCGCACGGCGATTTGCGGTTTCTCGGCGGGTACGCAGCCGCGTGACGCAGGCAACATCGCATCGAGTATCGCCCGTACCCGTATGCGTATGGTCTACCCCGACATCGCTACGTTGACGGTTTCTCGCGCCGATGCGACGACCGACTCCTACTTGGTGGACGGTACGTTCTTGGCCGCTGCTACGGCGGGTACTCGCGTGGCCTCGACGGTGGACGTTGCGACGCCTTGGACCAACACGCGCATCTTTGGCTTTGACCGTTTGGCCCGCCCGCTCGACGCGGTGGAGCAGAATCAGGTCGCGGTCAAGGGCGTGACGGTCATTGAGAACCTCAACTCGGTGATCCGCATCCGTCAAGGCTTCACGACGGATATGAGCAACATCCTGACCAAGACGCCGACGGTGATTCAGATTGCCGACGAGGTTCAAAAGCAGGCTCGCGCGACGCTGGATCGTTTCGTCGGCGTGAAGTTCTTGCCTGGCATCACGAGCCAAATCGAGGGCCAACTTTCTTCCACGCTCAAGGACTTGGTGGCGGCGCAGATTATCACGGGCTTCACGGGCGTTTCGGCGCGGGTCAGCCCCGATGACCCCACGGTCTGCGAAGTCACGGCGGCAATCGCTCCGGTCTTTCCGTTACTTTACGTCGTCGTCACTTTCAACCTGCGCTCTTCGATCTAATCCCGCAGGTTGATTTAGCCCAAGGCCCCGTACACAAATTGTGTGCGGGGCCTTTCGTTTTTTCGGCTATACCTGTTTGTTTGCAGCACTTCTTCGGTGGTCTAATGAACCGTAAAGCCCGAGCCGCTGTTCCTGGTTTGCGACAAGAGACGCAGTTCACTTGTTGTGCGACCTCTATCGCGGCTTGCTTACAGGCTCACGGTAAAGACCAAACCGAAGCCGACGTGAATAAGATTTTGGGCGCGAGTCCAATGTCCGGTGCGTCGTGGGAGTCTATTCTCGCCACGCTGCAATACTTCGGACTTCGTGGCAGTTTAGTCGTTCCCGCCACGGTCACCATGCTCAAGCAATGGACCGACGCCGGAACGCCCGTGATTATCGCTTGGAATCCCGAGGGTCGTCCGTGGTCGCACGCTTCAGTCGTCGCCGACGTGACTGATGGGCCGGACGGTCGTTACGTTCACGTCATGGATTCGAACATCCCGAATCCAGACAAGACGTTTCGGATTTTGCACGAGGACGAGTTTTGCGCGAAGTGGGGCGAAAAAGTCAGCGATAGCCTGATCGTTCGTCGCCCTGCTTGTGCGGTCGAGCGAGAGATTACGGTGGAAGGTCGTCAGGTTCGTGCTTCCAAACAAGCGGGCTTCTTAGACTTTTTCCGCAAAAAGCCTGAAATCGAAGAATCCCCCAAGTATCAGTTTAAGACTACTTCTAATGCCGTGCTGAATTCGGCGCTTGTTCAGAAGTTTACGCAGAAGTTCAAGAGCATGATAAATCCTTCGAGCGAAGGGTTTTCATTCAACCGCTATTACTTTAAGCGGTACGGCGACAAATGGTACGTCAGTTGGGAGCGTGAACCTGGCGCTCAAGGCGAATTCGCCAAGATGCTTCGTTCATTAGGTGGTGAGGAAGTTCGATCTATGCTCGCATCTGCTAGTCGTGTTCTCGCTCGCAAGGCCGGACTTGAAAACGGCGTTGTAGACCGCAAGACGATTCAGTTTGCCAATGACGTGATGCAGCGCAAGGGCTTGGACGGCAATGGCCGTTTCGAGAAGCCTACTCGCGGGTACACGCTGGCGCTTGATCTTCTAGCCGACTTTGGGATTGAACTCGGTGAGGTCGTGAGTTCGCATTTGTTCAGCCGTGAAAGCGGTTCGCTCAATGTCGAACTCGCCTTCACGAATCCGGCTAATTCATTCTCGCCCGTGCAGATTCGCAACACGATGCTGCACTTGCAATACTCGCGCTTAGATAATGACAAGTATGAAGTTCTGGCGTACTTGACCTAATGTTAATCCCACTATACGTTATCCTTTGCTGTAACCTGAATAGGGACAAGCCCCATGCGTAAACTTGCTTCTAGTGACCGTTCGGCGTTGATCCGCTTGGCCTCGACGATGCCTGTGGGTGATGAAACCCGCCGCGCGATTCTTGCGGGCTTGACTCAAACTGACGTATTCAAAGACTACTTCGATGAAGTTTGGGACGGCGGTAAGAAGAAAGTCTCGAACCCGAATTCTAAGACCAGAGACAAGTACCCTGAAGTATCCGTGTCTACGGCGATGAAAGATAAGAAGTCCTCTACCTACAAGCAGGTGATGGACGGTTTCAAGAAGTGGAACGAAGAGAGGAAGGGTGTAAATAAGGAGCTGAAAAAAGATACTGCATCTAAAGCAATAGCTTTAGTCGATAAGGATTTGAAGAGTTTTATCTCGGAGAACCCTAATCCTAAGAATAAATACAGCGCGCTTAAAAATATGCAAAAGAACTACATCAAGTTACAAAATAATAAGAAAGATCGTGGTGCGCTAATAGCGTATGTAGATGCCGTTGAGAGCGACTTAAAAGAACTAATGGATGATGTATCTCGTAAAAAAAACAATTATTCCCAAAGGGAGTCGCTTAGAAAAAGGGTAAGACTCACACTCGGCAGGGTGATTGATGAGTATTCCGATAGAAGACCGGAACCGGAACCGGAACCTGATTGGCGTACCAAATTCTAAACCGAGATCATCTGAGTACCGCTAACACGGCTATCGCATGGACGATGGTTAGTGCTGTTGAAATCTCCGAAACCAAAAGGTTTGTCCCTCATGCGTAAACTTGCTTCCCATGACCGTTCTACGTTGATCCGCTTGGCATCGACGATGCCGAAGGGCAACGTCACTCGCCGCGCGATTCTCGCGGGCTTGTCCCGCCTCGCTGAAGAAGGCGAGGGCGAAGCCAAGCCCAAGGGCAAAGGTCCGGGCAAGGACTTCATTGAATACATGAAGGAAGTTTGGGACGGCGGTAAGAAGAAAGTCTCGAACCCGAATCCTGATTCTCGAAAGACCTATCCTGAAGTCGCCGTGTCTACGGCGATGAAGGATAAGAAGTCCTCTACCTACAAGCAGGTGATGGACGGCTTCAAGAAGTGGACTGAAGAGAAGAAGAACAAGGATAAGTCTGAAGGTAAGAAGACTGAGGAAAAGGGTGAGAAGGAAGAAAGCGGTAGCAAAGGCAAATTCGATAAACTGAACGGGAACCAGATCGACAATATTATTGACGATCTAAATCGTATAACACGAAGAGAAGTCGGTGATTTTATGTATAACTTCGATGATATTGATGAAGAAAACACGGATGATTGGGCGTCGTCTAGTTCTACTGACGACTACAATTATACTAAAGAAGAGTTATTAGGTACAGATGGTATCTTTAGTAGGATGTTTGACAAGGATGCCATAAAGGATATCGCCCCTAACTTTGTTGGTATTGACGATAAACTCAAAGAGTTGTTCAAAGACCCCAAAAATCTTGACAGTTTTCTCAAAGGTTTAGACAACGACATCGAGGAAATGAAGGAAGTGATAAAAGAACAAACAAAAAAATATCCACAAGATCGGGTAGGGCAATTTGACAAGGGGGTTGCGGAAAAATACAATGATACGGTAAGGGATCTGGAAAAGTTAACAGGAAATCTGAAAAAGAACCTCAAAAAAGTCATCCCGAAGTATCACGAGTTTAATGATGGCGTCGAAAATTGGAAAAAAAAGAATCTTAAGTAAGCCAAGGGGCGACACACCATGCGACGTTTGATTTCTGCACAACCGCCTTTCACGATGCTCGTGGCGAACCTCGCTGGCGGTAGCAATCCGTCGCGTGGTGCTGCTGGCAATCCGGTCAAGATTCGCAAGACTTTCACGTTCCAGCACTTCCCCGAGTTGAGCGGACGTGGGCCTCAAATCACGCCTCAGTCGCTTGACACGCCGGGTACTGCGACTCGTTGGGGTCACGTCGAATACACGGTTTCACCTGTACCTGTGAATGCGTCGGGCACGATTACGGTAGCGAGCAACGCCTTTGGTGGCCCTACTACCGTTCTCATCGGTCAGTACGAACTGACGTCCGGCGAGGACTTCGCCATCGGCGCAGCCGTGAACAATACGGCTGCGAATCTCGCTGCTGCGATTGACGCGCTGCCCGAGTATTCTGCGGTCGCCGTGGGTGCTGCGATTACCGTCACGGGCTTGGTTGGCGTACTTGGCAACGCGGTCTTGTTCTCGGCTACGGGTTCTTCGCCGAACAACTTTACGTTTAGCCCTGCGGATCAGCGTATGGCGGGCGCGGAGCCGAAGATCGGGCCTCCTGTAATCGCTTGATTTTAGGGGTATCATGCGAATATGCCCCTAGACGTAAAAGCCTTTATCGTTTCACTTCCTGCGGGTACGACTCGCGTTCGAGTCAAAACCGCGAACGGTTTGCTCTCGTACCGTAAGGTCGAAGAGTTACTTGACACGGATGAACCCGTGCTAGGCCCGACGGGTTTTCCTGTTGTGATGAAGGGGCAAATCGGCGCACCGCCGAAGTTCCTTCGCAATCAGCCGAATCCCGTGCCGATGGCTTTATCGTCAATCGCCACGGCTCAGGCAACGGCTCTTTCGTTCAATGGGTCGTCGGAAGAACTATCGGACGATTTGCAATCGGACCCCGAGGTTCAAAAGGTCGAGCAGGTTCGTCAAACGAGGCGCAAGCGGCATGGCCGTAACGCGGTCTTGCGCGAGGTCAAGCGCAATCCCTCTGCGGACGCGGTGTTTGACGTGCTCATGCAGGGCTTCGCCGAGGAAGCCGAAATGATCGAGTTCGAACGTGACCGCATCACGCAACTTGGTCAACCCGCGCATCATTTGACCGAGCAGCGTGTCAAGGTGATGAAGATGATGGCCGACGCTTGGCTAAAGCGTAGGTCGAAGTCGAGTGGTTCTGGCGTTGACTTGGACTCGCCTGCGTTTTCGGCGGTGTTCGCTTTCACGCTAGAGACGGTTCGCGGTGCATTAGAAGACGCAGGCGCACGCCCTGAGTTTATCGAGACGATCTTTGCGAAAATCTCCAAGCGGCTGAATGACGATTGGAAGAATGAAGCCCTGATCCGCATCAAAGAGAAGGCGACTTCGTGAATCTGTCCGAAATTGCCGCTTCTGCGGGACGCCGTGCCGCAGGCTCCAAATCTTCCGCAGTCGATATCATTACGTTTATCGAGGCTCCTTGGGGTCTTGGCCTACGCCTCTACCCTGTTCAGCGCGTTATTCTCAAGGCTCACTATGGCCTTGCGTTGGACGACAACGAACACGGCTTCGACTTAGATAACCCCATTCCAACCGACCATCCTAACTACGATCCCGGGTTGGTGGACGAGGATGGGTTTTACAAGTTTAGGGTGCCTGTCACCGATTGGCGTCGTCAGAATCCGCAGATGCTTACTGAGGCGGGTTACTTGCGCTTCATTTACGATGATGGGCGCTGCAATATCCGCGAGGTTGTGCCGGGTTCCGAGCGCCGCGAAATGGTGCTTTCGGTCGGGCGTCGAAGCGGCAAGACGCTGTTGACGTCTTGCATCATCGCCTATGAGACCTACCGATTGCTAATCAAAGGCAATCCGCAATCTTACTACGGCTCTTCGCAATCAAACGTCATTCAGTTAATATCAGTCGCTACTGACAAAGATCAAGCGGGCTTGCTTTATCGTGAAGCCTCTGGACACTTTAACCGATGTGACTTCTTCAGGCCGTATTCGGCTAATGCAACGCAATCATTTGCTACTTTTCAGACACCACACGACATTGATCGTTACGGTTCTTATGCGGACAATCAAAAAGCGCGTTACTCGATCAACGTCACGTTTCGTTCTTGCGTTGCTAAAGGTCTGCGTGGTGGCGCGAACATTTTGGTCGCGCTCGATGAGGTTGCCCACTTTACGGACGAGGGTCAATCGTCTGCTGACGACGTTTATCAAGCCGTCGAGCCGTCTACTCGTACTTTCTCGCCTAAAGACCCTAACAATCCTTCAAGGCCGATTGGCGAGAACGAAGGCCGTATCATTTTGATTTCAAGCCCGCTAGGTAAGCAGGGCTTATTTTACAAGCAGTTTTCATTAGGCTTCACGTCGGGTGAGGCCGCGAAGAACATGATTTGCGTGCAGGCCCCAACGTGGGAGGTAAATCCCACGGTGCCCGCAGGCACGTTTGAGGGTTCATACATTAAAGACCCTCGTATGTTCTTCACCGAGTTCGGCGCGGTATTCACCGACCGTACTCGCGGTTGGATTGAAGACGAGTCCGATCTAATAGCGTGCATTGATACGACGTTGACCATGAAGACGAGTGCGCCGAGCCGGATGCCTCATTTCATGGGCGTCGATATCGCGCTTGTGGGCGACTACACGGCTGCGGCTGTCGGTCATGTGGACCCGCAGGGCAAGATTGTTCTGGACTACATTGACCGCATCAAAGCGGGTGAAGGCAAGCACATCGGCTTAGACCGCTTGGACTTCGACGCCGTTGCAGATTGGATTGCAGATATCGCTCGAAAGTTTTATATCTCCGAGGGGATGTTCGACCAATGGTCGGGTATCCCGATGGAGCAGGCACTACAAAAGCGTGGTCTGAGCCAACTGAAGTCAGTCCATCACACGAAGCAACTCACTTCGCAAATGTGGCAGAACTTCAAGAATATGATGCTTGATCGTAAGATTGCTTTTTACGATAACTCTAAAGATGAACGTGCGGCGTATCTGCAAGAACTTTTAGAATTGCAGGCCGAGTACGAGTCGAAGTACGTCGTGAAAGTCGAAGCACCTAACATTGAAGGGAAACATGACGACTATTCGGACGCCCTTTGCCGAATGATCTGGATTTCGTCTCAAAGTGCGGCGAATAAAGCGGTGGTGTTTGGCAATCGCACGGGTGCGATTGCGAATTCTTCAAGGCAAGTAAGCAATGGCCTTACGGCTTTTCAACGTGCCCGCCAATCTGGTTCGCACGAGTCACGGATGATACCTCGTCTATCTAATCGGCCACGGTGGAGGTAGTTACATGGCCATTCGTCCGTTCGTACAATCTTCTTCGCAAGACGATGCCTTAGACGTAGAAATTATGCACTTGGGCGATAGATTGCCCGTGCTCGCTGGTCCTGATCTCATCGCGTCCGGTTGGCGTGGTGGTCAATTCGTCATGTACGTCACGGCGAATTGGGAGTTCACAGTTGAGAAGTCCGATGGGACTATTACTACGGGCTTTCTGCTTATGCAGTCTGAGAACTACGCGCTGACGCCGCCCAACGGCAACGGTCCCGGTTCTCCGGAGAACTTCATTTCGCATCAGTTTTTGTCTGGTCAAGGTGGCGGTTCAAGCAACGTCGTGACTTTGATTACGGGCGGCAGCCGAGCCATGTTCAAGGTCTACGAGACCATCGCGCTCAACGGCGCAGGCGTTCGCGCTGGCGGGCCGATTACTTACTCGCTTAACGACACGCTTGCGGTGAGCGAGAACGGCTTGCTGTGTAACGATAGTAATGCTAACCTCAACGCAGCGGGTATCCCCGTTCCACAGATTGTCGGCATCGTTTCGGCGGTGCCGTCCGCGATCAACAACAACAGGCTTGGCGTAGACTTGAACGTCGGGTCTTCAAGGTAAAGTGAAAGCACTACTTTCCGAAGACGACCGCCTGATCGAAGAGCGCGTGCGCCGAGCCGAGCGGGAGTTGCAAGAGGCGATGGTGATTGCTAGGCGATCCAATCAGCCTCGTGCTAAGGACGTGCTTCGGAATCTGGCGCGTCTTGCATCAGCGTTAAACGAGATCGGAACCGTGGCGCGCAAGTACGGCGACGATCCGGACTCGATGCCCGAAGAAGAACGCGCTAACCGTTGGCGCGAAGCCCGAAAGCGTGAGAAGAAGTAATGGCGAGCAGCGACGAAAAAGACTCGGGCGAAGTAATCAAGCCGTTGCCTAATGGCGACGGCAAGAGCAAAGCCAAGTCGGGTAAGCCTCGCAAAATCAGCAAGACCGCCATGATGTCGCGCACCGCGTCTTATTCTGGCGGCATGGGCTTGGGCAACGCCGGAAGTATGCAAGGTTCTGGCGGTAACTTCTACTCGCCCGAACTATCGACCGACTTCTTGGAGTTGCCTCAAAGTCTCCATGAACAATGGAACTACTTTAGGTTCTTTTACAGATCAGAGCCGTTCGTGGGGCAAGCGATTGACTTGCACACCGAACTGCCCCTGTCCAAAATCAGAATCGGCGTTCCGAAATGCAAAAACCGCGAAGTGGCCCTAGCCGCTAATCGTTTTTGTGAGAAGTGGGCGCGCAAAATCGGCTTGCTGCATCGCCTGATTTCTATTGTTCACGAGCGCAATCTCATCGGCGAAGTTTTTATCTGGTGCGAAGATAATACGCCCGAGATGCCGCCCGAAGTGCGCGCTCAAAAGGTCAACAGCATTAACGAAAATGGTGAGTCTGTTGAGGCGTGGGTTGACTACGCTGACGCGGACGAGCGCGCTTTCAAGTGGATGAAGAAGAATTACAAGGGTTGGTCTTCAATCCGCGTGCTGCCGCCTGAGCAAGTCCGCATGGAGTCGTTCAACTTCACCGACGAACGGTTGATTGAACTTATCCCTGACTCCAAGACGAAGGACGTAATCGAGCGCGCAAAGGCGGGTGACGCTGGCGCACGTCGCGTTGTTGAATCTATGCCTGCCGAGGTAGTGCAGGCCGTCGTTGAGGGAAACTACATACCCCTCAACACGGACCCTGATGCGGGTTCATTCGTTTATTATTTGGCGAACCGCAAGTCTGACTATGAGCCTCGTGGCCGTTCGCTGCTGGAGCGTTGTATCCGCGCCCTGGTGTATAGAGACAAACTGCGTCAGGCTCAAACGAGCATCGCGTCACGTCACATGACGCCGATTCGCATCGTGTACGGCGAGGATATGGACGCCGCCGACGTGGAAGACTTGCGTGAGCAGGTAGACCTTGCTCTACAAGACCCCGATTACTCGATCATCTCTAACTTCCAGGTGAATTGGGAAGAAATGGGCGCGGATCAGCGGTTGCTTGACCTCAATACTGAATACGATATGACCGACCGTCAACTTTATGCGGGCATGGGCGTAACCGAGGGCTTGCTTTCTGGCGAGTCCGCGTATTCGGGCGACCGCATTAATCTGGAAGTTATCAACACGCGCTATATGCTTCTGCGCGAGCAGATTCAGTCGTTGGTCGAAGATTACTTCTTCAAGCCAATGTGCGCCCGCATGGGGTTCGTGGACACGGATGATGACGACGAGGAATATGTCGTCGTACCCCCGCTGAACTTCACACGTTTGGCATTGCGCGATAATAGAGATACGTTCGACGCCCTGTATAACCTCTACACCAAGGGTTCATTAGACGTCGAAACGATCCTTGAACTTCTGAATCTTGACCCGATTACGGTCAAAGAGAAGTTAGAGCGTGACCTTTTCACGGTCAATGACCCGACTTTCAACGAAGTTTTGCGCGGGATCTATGGTGACGTTGGCCGTGCGCTCGCTGAAAAGTCGAATGCGGTCAATAAGATCGCAGATAGTCTTGGGCTGAATTACGATCCGCCCAAGGAAGAGGGCGACGGGCGGTTCTAAGGCGTTATCCCGCCTATATAAGCGGGCTAGGCATGGCACAGCCTCCGTTCTTACTAGACGTACTTCAGATCGAACCTGGCTCTGGTCAGACGATCACGATTAGCCGCAATGTCGCGGACAACACGATGAAGTTCGTGGACGCCGTGATTTCTGGTGGCATCACGCTGCCCGAACTAATCGGCCTTCGCAACGTCACGGGGGTTTTCATCGTCGGCGTTGGCGGTGAGGGATCGCCCTTTACGACGATTCAGGCTGCGCTCGACGCAATCCCGAATTCGTCCGATGTCGATTCGCCGTCGTTAGTGCTGGTGCTTCCGGGCGTGTATCAGGAAAACCTGTCGATACAAAAAGACGGCGTGTTCTTGATCGGCCTCGGCGCGACGGTGATTAACGACGGCGCGAGTGACACGGTCACGATTTCGGCCTCTACGGACGTAACGCCGAAGAACGTGACGCTTTCGGGCTTGACGATTCAGAATGATCAGGTCGCGCTCGCTTGCGTAAAAATCATCGGTGCCGATTCGTTTGCCTCGGGCACGGTTACGGTCAACGCTGCGCCGCTCGCTACGGGTGATTTGGTCACCATTGATGGCGTGAATCTTGTCGGCACGGCGGGCAACCGTGCGTCCGGATCAGACAACTTCAGCGTAGCAGGCGGCACAGTAGACGCGATTGCGGCTGAGATTGCGGCGGCGATCAACGATCCCGCTAATTCGTTTGCGGGCTTGGTCAAGGCAACTTCGGCACTTGGCGTCGTGACGATTGAGGCAGTCACGGCAGGTTCGGGCGGCAACGCGATCACGCTGACGGTCACGACGGTTCCTGCGGGCAACTTGACGGCTTCCGGCGCGACGCTTGCGGGCGGTGGTTCTTCGGGTAACGACGTCGCCTTGAATCAGGTATTGGTGCAAAACTGCGTATTGCAGGCAACGAACGCGGGCGGCTTCCAAATCGTCAGCGACACGGCGAACGTCGTGCGTGTGCTCGGTGGGACGTTCTTGGGCTCGTCACTCACTTCGTCATGCGCGGTGAGCAACACGGCTGATTTTCGTTTGGAAGGCGTGGCGTGGGTGAATGACGTGGCGGTGTCTTACGACACGGGCGACGATCAACCTGCGACGCTTTCGTGCGATTACGTCTTGGCGAATGTCTCACGGATTGGGGACACGATCTGCGACCTGATCGGCTTGGGTTCTTTGACGATCAACGGTTGCGCTGATTGCGGTGATCTAACTGCCAGCGGCGATCAGGCAATCACCGCTAAATCTAGCAACTTCGGCGTGCTCGACTTGAGCGGGACTATTTCGGTCACGACGAAAGGCTGCTCCCGTGGCAACATCATTAATAGCGGCGGCACTCCGACGCTGGCAGAAAGCATGGCGACGGGTTCAACAAGTTTTGTCGCGTCGGTCGCTGAGACCGTGATCTTCACGGTCGAGCAACCAAACAACTCTTATATAGTGCTGCTCGAAAATCCCGATGCTTCTGTCACGTTAGCCGTGACGAATAAACTGGCGGCGTCTTTTGGCGTCGTTGCTTCCGCTGCACTTACCGGAACCGTCGCATACACTTTGATCCGATGAGTTTCGCAGACGCCATAACGGAATATGAGGACGCGCGTGGGATTCAACGTCCTGAACCTGACGTCCACTTTGACGACCTGTTCCCGCCTATTTCTAAGGCTGCGGCTGAAGTCGGCTCGCCCGCAGTATTGCGCCTGAAGCGTCAAAACGAAAAGCGCACCCTGCAAGACCAAAAAGCCGCGCAGAAAATCGCCAACGAATCCATCCCCGCTTTTTTCGTGCTCGTGACGAAACTGCGGCGCAAGTACGTCAAGTCCGAGATTAGCGACCGCGAGTTGGTCAAGTTGCTCATCGCGGACCAATCCGTGCTGGACTTTTTAGAGACGTACATCGGACCTGATATATCGTCGAGGCACAAGACGGTCATCTACAAGATTCGTGATGCCGCCCAATCGAAAGACGAAACTCAGGTCTACGCCGACGACATCGCGCGACTGATTATCGCTTCATACTACAAAGACGCCGAGTTATTCAGGCACCGCGAGATACTGCGAACGGAAATCCCTGAGTTTTTGGATTTCTTGCCCTCGAATCTCGTCGTTGATTTGGACCCCGATGGCAATATCGCGGCGTTGACTGAACGCTTCGCCAACGTGGGCGAAACGGTTGACGTGAAGCATCAGCGAATCGTTGAACTGCTTGAAGGCATGGACACGCTTCGCAAAGAGATACGTTCTTCGCTGCGTGGTCCATTCGGTTCGGTGGACCAATTATGCGCCGTCGCCGTCAGCATCATGCTGGATACGGGCATTCGTCCAAGCAACGAAGGCAACGGCATCTTTTGGGATCCGGTGAAAAACGTCCCCCTGCGGAGCAAGGCACAACAAGACGCTTCGCCGGATAAAATCTGGTTGAAAACCCACGGTGCGACGGACATTGAAGTCGAGCACGTCAAGTTTTCTGGTTCCGTCGTTACGCTAGAGTTTCACGGCAAGATGGGCGGCGTGAACAAGGCTCGGTTCTCGGACCCTGTTTTGGTCAAGACGTTCAAGCAGTATTACGACAAGGCCATTAAAGACGGCGTGCCTAGAATCCTGCGTACAGGCCGTGGTGAGCCGTTGCGTGTAGATCAGGTTCGCGCGTATTGCGCTCAGTTTGGCTTTACGCCTAGAACGCTTCGGCGGTTGAAAGCGACCGAGACGTTCTACTCCAACCTGTTAATCGAACAGGAAGTGCTTTACGCGGAGATACGCAAAATCGCCAAGAGTAAGCGTGTTCGGGAAACCATTGCCGACGCGGTTTTGCGGGCCACGTCACGGGCGGTGGCGAAATCCCAAGAAGCCTTATCGCACGAGGACCCTGACGTGACGGTTGAGAATTACATCAATCCGACCGTTCTTCTGCGTTTCTTGTCTCAGGGTCGCCTTGATTCATCTATCACGAATACTATCATGGCGGGTGACTTAACCATTAGTTTCGGTTTCGTCAACTTTGTCCGCGCTGCATTGGAGGCCGCATGAATATCAAGTGGGGTTCTTCCCCGTCGATTGACGAGCACTTGCGTAGTAAGTCCATCGGCTCGGATTTTGAGACGGTTCGGGGCACGATTTCCAAGTCTGCTTCTTTTGGCGTTCCTGCCTTGGTCAGCAAACTCCCCAAGCCCGTACAGCGTGCGTTGGCTGAAGTAAGATTCAGCAAGCGCAAGGTGACGGTTTACACGGGATCTTCGTTCTCCATGTATTCCGCTGGTGACGACGGTGCCAGAGGCTTCACGGCTCTCGTGAACCTAGACACGAATCAGGTTTCCGTGACTTGGGGCGCGTGGGGTGGCGGTGGCTTGGGCGCGACCGTTTCGCCTGTTGATGATGCGAAGCAGCCAAAACAATCGCTACCCGATCATCTCGTTGTCGTGCAGGGTCAGATTGGTGGGCGTGATCCATACGCATCCATCACTTGCACGCCCGAAACGCTTTCCGTGTTGACGGGTGGATCACCTGCAATCAAGGTCGCTTCGCTTGGCGATCTCACGGGTTTTTTGCGCGTATCGAGCAATCTCTTGGTTCACAAGAGCACGAATGATTTGTGGAACGTGACCAAGACGGCTGACGGTGCGTTTGAGGTCAGCCGCTTGTTCGACGACGACGGATCGCCGCTCAAAGGTTGAGGCGTTAGCGCGCCTATATCACGCAAACCATTGGTAGCGTCTTGCTCCAAGGGGTTTTTGCGTGAATGCTCCTGATCCCAAAAAGATCGCCCGTATCGCCGCGTTGAATAAGCAGGCGGGTGAAGTTCGGTTCATTAAGGACCGTTCTGGCGATTCTAAAGAGTGGGCGTGGACGCCTCCGGGTGCGTCTGAGCGCGCTATCTCTGAGAACTTTATGTTCAATGCGCGGGAACTAAAACCCCTAGCATTGTCCTTGCGTTCGGCACTCATGGCTTTGGGCCATGCGACTAGCGCGCACGCACGATTCGTGAAAATCAAGTCCCGAAACGTCTCACCTGACGGCGCGCTCGGCGGCATGGGATATATCCAAAAGATTACGGATATGCGCCGCCAACTAATGAACTGCGTGGAAGTGCTTTCGGCCTTTACCGACACGCTTCACGACGAGATTAACGCGCCGCATTGGAACCCTGCTGAAGATAAGATGACCCCGCGTGACCGTGAAGAGGTCAAGCAGATCGTCGAAGAGGCAGAGGAAATCAAAGACGATCCCGAGCAATGGGCCGAGGAAGAGGAAGAAGCCGCCCCTATTGGGAAAACGGCTTCTAGCGATCCTTTGGTTCGTCTTGCGAGCCAAATCATCGCGGCGTCTAAGGGTATTGATCGGGCCGACCCTGCTTACGCGCAGGCGGTCGAAGCCCTTTCGATTGCACACAGCATAATGAAGAGGACGCGCTAATGTCCGGCAAGAATCGCATTCACGTTGCCGAGTCCCTAATCCCTGCGGACCTTACGACTTCTACGCTCGGGTCTAACTACGGCCTAGAGGGTTATGAGGATATGCAATACGGAATGGGCGTGCTCGAAGGCGTGCTCGATCCCGATCTGCTGCCCCCTCCCGCCTTACCTACGGGCCTATCAAAAGGCGCGGCAGACCAACTTGAGTTAGATGTGGTCATCAACGAGGCCCCATTGAACGACCTGAGTTGGCTGTCTGATTTTGAGCCGGACCCTAGTCGACTTCCGAACAAGCCACGCAGTTTGGACTTTGCGCCCGAACTGCGTGAAATATGGGAAAGCAACCGCCCGATCACGGCGCACGAGGTTGATTTAGGCGTTCTAAGAGATCGAGGCGTGATTGGTGTTCGTCGTACCAAGTCTGTCAATACGACGGAGATTGCGCGTCGTGCGTCCCGTCGTCTTATCGCTAAGACGGGCTCGGTTGAGATTGCCCGTGAAGCCGCGCTTTCGGCGGGCGGCGATGAAGCCGCCATTAGGCCGATTGTTGACGCCGTGGAGCGAGATCGTGGCTTGGCGGGAAACGTCTTTATCCGACTCGCCTCGTTCCCGAACTATGGGCAAGGCAAGTGGAAGGACTTTGTAAATCAGCACGCGAAGGCCGCTCGATTCATCATCGCCGACGAGCAAACGATCAAGACGGCGACGTGGATCAACAATGGCCGTTGTGATTACACGGGCAAGCAGGTCGTCGCTTCGATCCCTTGGTCCGAAGCCTATAATCACTACGCGCCCCGACTCAAGGCAGCGGGTTACACCGTGGCTCCTGCTGGCAAAGACCCGCGTAAAGCCCTGCGTGATGCTTTCTTAGCTGGACCTGCGAAGCGTGTTGCTAATAGCAACGTGCCGACGCATGACGGCGAAATCAAGCGACTCGGCAAGTCGAACTTCAATGAGCACGCCGCTGCGGAAGCCTTTGAGAATCGCAATCGCCGTTCGGTCGTCGCCAAAGTTGAGGCGATCAAGGTCCGCGTTGAATCCGGCGAAAAGGGCACGATCCTAATGCGTCGTGTCGCTTCGATGTTCGCGCCTAGCGAGCAAGCCGAAGCCGCCAAGTTACTTGCGCCCATCGTCAAAAATGCGCTTCAGGACGATGCGCGGCAAACGCGCATCGCCACAGAAACCGTAGGCTCTGTTTCCGATATCAGGACGCTTGGCAAACGCGAGATTAACGTCGCCGCGATTGACAAGGCGCATGAAAATAATCGTTTGGCGAAAATCCAAGCGAAGGTTGCGAAAATCGCTAAGGCTGTCGAAGGTGGTCTCAGCGGCGAGTTCTTACGCCACAAGATCGAGACTTCTTTTGAACCTTCGGAGCGCGTCGCTGCGGTTCGTATGCTCGCGCCCATCGTGCAAGGTCACTTGACTGACAAGCCCCGTGAGGTTCGCGTCGCAAAAGACACGGGTGACCGTGACGTGCGCTTGGCTAAGGTCGGCTCTGAGATTGGACTCGTGCAAAAGGTAGCGGGAACCGTCGGTTGGGTTCGCCGCGCCATGAACGAAGGCTTCGCGGGCAAGAATCTCGACGACGCTATTCGCAGTCGGTTCACGGACGCGCTGCTCAAAGAAGCCAACGGTAACATCGCCAAGATTCGTGCTTTGCACGAGGGCTTGGCGGGCTTCAGATACATCGACGCTTCGGTTTACGCCTCGAAAGACGGCGGCGTAAAAGGCTGCGAGGACGGTGGCCTCAAGCATCGCGCGAATCAGGTCAAGATGGTGTTGGGCATGGACCGTTGCGGCTCTTGCGCGATGGCTAATGCTTTGCCCGACGGTTCTACGCGCTGCTCGGTCTACAACAAGATGATCGTCAGGGCGTCTGATTTCGACGCGAATGAACTTCGCCGTGCGAAGGCTGCGACGATTAAGCAAGCCAATAGCAACGATGCCGAGCACACGGCGTCTTTGTTCGCGCCGCGTTTTGATCCCAATGAGTTCAGCCTGCACAACGCGGCATTGGACAATGTCCGTGCTGATGACCTGCCCGAACAGGAGAAGGTCAACGAGATCGTCATGGGTGGGCTGATTTTCTGAGATGGGCCTTGAACTCCACATTTACGATTTCGACGGGACGCTATTTCGCTCCCCCGAAACGCCCGAGGGTTGGGACAACCGTTGGTGGATTTCCAGCGAGTCGCTGAATCCTCCTTGCGTCCCGATTGACCCTTCGGGTGAGTGGTGGATTTCTAAGACCGTATCTGCGGCTCGGGCTTCTATCGCTAATCCGGACACCTATGCGGTGATGATTACGGGACGTCCGGTCAAATCTAGTTTTCGATACCGCGTGCCTGAGTTGTTAAAGTCAGCCGGATTACGGTTCGATGAGGTTTACCTCTCGGATTCGAACAACACGCCTGCTTTCAAGATCAAGGTCATCAATAAACTTCTGAGCAAGTTTCCCGGAGTAGACAAAGTCGTCTTTTGGGACGACAACGCTCCGTACCTGAAGAGATACACCAAACTCGTAGAGGGCTTGGGCTATCAGGTAGAGGCTAACCTCGTGACCGTTCCTGCGATGGAATGCGAGGAAGTCCCGCCGATGCCTGAGTTTAAGAAGCAGGCCAGCGAGCAAGTCGAAGTAATGAAGTTTCTGTCTGCTGTTGCGCGAAACGCAGGCGTATCTAAGCACGTCTACGTCGTGGGCGGCGCAGTAAGAAACTTCATCATCGGCCAACCTATCAAAGACGTGGACGTGGTGATCGACTCGGTCGCGCTGCGTGGCAAAGACTCGGCTTGGTTCGCTCGCAAGATTGCCGATTCCTTGCCTTGCGAATCGTCGCTTGTCACGAACAACTATGGCGTGGCGATTCTGACGATCAAAGGGCCGTGGGTTCTCAACGGCTATGACCTGTCCGGCGAAGTGATCGAAATCGCCAACGCTCGCAAAGAGAGTTACGGCGGTGACGACGGCAAAGGCTACAAGCCGAACATGGTCGAGCCTGCGACCATTCAAGAAGATGTCGTGCGACGCGAGTTCACGTTCAACTGCATGGCGGGGGACACCCTCATCCCTACTGAGAGGGGCATCCTCCGCATTGACGAGATCGCTTCCCGAGAGGATGGGGTCCAGCAGAACATCAATCTGAAAGTAGCGGGACAGGATGGACCTGCAACCGCCGTGGGGTGGCAATACAGCGGTTTTGCCCCCACCTTGCGGGTGACGACCGAGTGGGGCCATTCCTTCGCTTGCACGCACCATCATCCGGTTCTAGTTCTTCGGGGGTGCCGCCATGAGTGGGTGCAGGCTGATCAACTTGGAGAAGGAGATCTACTCTGCGTGCCCGTGCGACAAGTGGTGAGGCAGACGCCTCTTGCCCTTGAATTGCCGGATCCTGTGCAGCCGAAGCGGGGGGCTCTCAAGGAGGTCACCAAGCCTGCGGTGATGACGCCCGAGTTGGCGTTCGTGATCGGGTGTGTGGTAGCCGAGGGGTCAAATACCCACAAGCGGGTGTCATTCAGCAACTCCGATCCTGCCCTCATTTCCAGATACGTCGAGTGCTTCCAAGCCGTTTTCGGGTTCCAACCTTCTCGCAACAAGGTGGTTGAAAAGGGGTCCGTTCGCATTCTGCGGGGGGTGGAGTTCGTTGCCAACAAGGACGGTTACGATATCTACGCTGACAGCAAGGCTGTGGTGGGCTGGTTGGAGGATTTGGGCCTTTACTGTGGTGGGAGCAAAAACGACAGGTCCGCTTCTCACTACAAGGTTGTCCCGTGGTCCATCTTGCAGGCTGACGAGCAAAGTCAGTCGGCGTTCCTTGCCGCCTACTTGGAGGGTGACGGCTCCATCCGACCGGACTCTGGCCGGATGGTGTTTCGTTCCGTATCTCCTCACATCCGGCAGCAACTTCAGGTGCTACTCGGTGCTCATGGCGTGTTGGGCAAGGTGGAGGGCGAATTCGTTTATGTTAACGCTGTGGATGCGGCAGTTTTGTGGTCAAAGATCCATCCGTGGATGGTGACCAAGACTTTTGACTACACGAGTCGGAAGTTCAAGAGCCGGAACCGCTATGGCATCCCTGCGGATTACATCAAGGGGTTCGTAGCAGGTCGTAAACAGGATGCCAATCAGTCCGTTTACGTTACGGACGGTGGCGCGTCACGGACATTGTTTGGGGTTTATGAGCCTGTTCGCAAGATTCAACGGCTTCTTCACGATGCCCATGCCCGAGGGGACTTTGATGGCTTTATGGCGAGCCTCAAGGTCATTAGCCCAGATGAGCACGCCAATCTCCAGCGGTTGTTTGATTTGGGTTATCAGTACGTCGGAGTCACGTCGGTCGAGGATGCCGGGGAACAGGATGTGTTCGACATCTCGATGAATGAGGGGGTTGAGCCTGCTTTCGTGGCGAATGGGGTGGTGGTTCACAACACGTTGCTCTGGCGATTGCATGACTTGGCCGATGGACCTGATAAGGCCGAGATCATCGACTTGTCCGGTTGCGGTTTGAGGGATTTGCAATCGGGCACGATGCGATGCCCGAACGACCCTGATATCGTCTTTTCGGACGACCCTAGCCGGATGGTTCGCGCGATCAAGTTCTTGCTCAAGTATGGGTTCAGGATCGATGCCGAGGTTGCGGCTTCCATCAAGCGCAACGCGCAAAAACTCAAGCAGATGCCTGCCGCTCATTTGAGCACGATGTTGGTCGAGACGTTCTTTGAGCCTGGCGTCGGTAAAAAAGCCCTGCTCGAAATGGGTAAGTTGGGCCTGCTCGACGTAGTGCGTGAGATTGCCGAAGAGAACAAGCCGTTCAAGGCTGCGTTAGACAATTGGGCGAACAGGCGTTCGGAGCTGAAGTTCCTGTTCGACCTGTTAGACTTGCAGATGCCGATGGGCAAGCGTTTGTCTGTCGTGCCTCAAGACCTGTTGCCTCAGTTCAGGGCGTACTCCGAAGCCGAGCCGGATAAAGCCGTGGCCTTGCTGGAAGTGCTGGACCAGCCTGGTCGCAAGTTTGATATGCCGAGGCTCATTCGTGAGTTGGGCATCAGCGGCGCGGAAATCAAGAACGTCACGAATACGATTCGGCGTCTATTGGTCTTGGACCCTGATTTGACCGAATCTGACTTGTATCGGAAACTGCTCAAGACGGCTGCGGTTCCGGATAAATACTCGCACATTGATTTCAAGCCGCCGAAGTCCGTGGCAGACGCCGCCGCTAAGGGCCTTGAATATCGGCAGAAGGCCAGCCCCTCTAACAAAGGTGGTCTGACGCCCGCCGAGGCGAGCAAGCAGGGCATCGGTTCCGGCGTTCAACGTGCGGTGAACCTGAAGAATCGGGACAATACTTCGCCCGACGTGATTCGCCAGATGGTCGCGTTTTTCTCACGCCACGAGAAGAACAAGTCCATCGCGCCCGAAAACAAAGACACACCCTGGAACGATAAGGGCCACGTCGCTTGGCTGATTTGGGGCGGTGACCCCGGCAAAGCGTGGGCCGAGAAAGTGAGAAATCAGATGGACAAGGCCGACGAGGGTCAGAAGCCGTCTGCCCGACGGGTGGCGAGTCGTTTCGTTGGGGCGGCATGGTGGGATGACCGCGCTCCCCGTAAGAAGCCCCTTCTCGTGCTAGAGAATAACGAGGACGGCTTCGAGGTTCATATCACCGAGCACGAAGGGAAATACCACGTCGTTCTGTTCGACACGGACGCGCAGGAGTATTTACCGATTCGCATTCACACGGACCTACAACGCGCCGAGGCTGAAGCCAAGAGAATCATCCGTGGGGAAGCTGCGGGACACTTTCGCTTTGCCTCCGAGGACATCGAACCGCCTCAAATCTTTCGCACGCCGCATCCGGCTACGTTGGTTTTGCGTGGTGTCGCAGAACTCAATCAGATCGCGCCCATGATAAATCGCGTTCTGCCTCGAATCTCTTTAGAGCCTGCCAGCATACCCAAGCCTAAAGAGCCCGGCAAAGCCTATCACTTTCATTGGTCTAACGCTCAGGAAGCGTGGGACGTGATTCCTGTTCGGGAGTATCCGGCATCTACGGATGGGTCGGAATTCGTGCTGTTCATCCCGAAGGGCGTTATGAATCCTGTTTACGAAGCGCCTTGGTCGCTTCGTGATATGCAAGTCGTCGCTCGCAAACTCAGTCCGCACCCTGCGTTTTCTAACTCATTGGAGTTCTCACGGAGACGTTTTTGAGTCATGAAGCCGTCTATCCCGAGGATCGTCACGGCGCACTTACTTCGGCAGGCTTGCATCATCGCGGTCGGTAAGTGGGGCAAAAAGAAATGCCTGCTCAAGAACCGTGACCGGAACTACACGCCAAAGGTCAAGATCATACACGAAGTCCGTGAGGGCATCGAAGTCTTATATATGACCGACGTCACTACGGACTGGTGCGAGGGTTTGAACGAGTACGGCATTGGCGTCGTTAACTCGGCCTTGCAAGTTGCCCGCGATGAGTCTGAACAAAGAGTGGTTAAGTCCAAGGGCAAGAAGTCTAAAGACGGCCCGCGCATCTTGAAGATACTTGAGTCTGATTCTTTGGAAGAAGCCGTGGAGTCTGCTAAGACGTATGAAGGCGGCATAAAGGGCCACACCATCGTCGCAGACAAGAATACGACGTATTCTATCGAAGGCACGCGCAAGCACGAGTTTCGTTCTCGCAAGGTGCCCGAAGGCAAGATGGTGGTTCGCACCAACCACGGCATTTACTACGACAACGCGGGCTACACCGACGGACCAAACTACGAGTCGTCCGTCATTAGGAGAGATACGGCCCGCAAGACGCTCCGTGACGCCGAATCTCCTGATGACTTAGCGACCGCACTTATGGTCGCCCGAATGGATGACCGCGCCAACCCAAATAATATAGTTCGGCACACGGACAACATGAGCACGACGAGCCAAATGGTTCTCAACCTGACCGATTTGGAACTCGTGTTCTACATTATCCCCGATATGATGGAGTTTGAGGGGTACGAGAACAAACTCCCGAAGAGTCGAAAGCCGAAACTGAAACTCCGCGTCATTGAGTATGTTGACGTGGACAGCGACGAAGACTTCGACATCAAGATCGTCAAAATCTAGCCGCTAAAACGGCTATCACGCGCTACGGTCATGCACTCGCACGACGCTAACTCGACCCTCTCCCCTGTGCGGGTCGCCGCGAAGTACCAGAAGAAGAAGAAGGTCAAGTCGCAAGACGGCGGCGAGACTACAATCTACGAGTACGGCCCACGCCAAGTTGCGAATCGGCATAAGGAAAAAGCCGAGCGCATTCAGAATTTCCTGCCCAAGTTGCCGGACTTGCGTGATGCCTACAAAAAGGCATTGGGCGACAAAGACCCGATGAAGCGGCTGACCGCATTAGCGGTCGGTTTGATCGACCATACTTACGAGCGTGTCGGCAACGTCGATTCGGCAGATGACAATGGGCACTACGGCGTGACCGTGTGGGAAGTCCGTCACGTCAAGTTCAAGGGCAATAAGGCTGAGATTAGTTACACGGGCAAGTCAGGCGTCAAGCACAACAAAACCGTCAGCGACGCCAAACTCGTCTCCGCACTCAAAGATGCGACGAAGGGCAAGAAGCCCGAGGACCGCATTCTTTGTGACGGCGATGATTGCATCGTCAATGCGAGCGACGTGAACGAATACCTTGAGCCGTATGGGATCACGGCGAAAGACCTGCGTGGTCTTCACGCAAACGATGAAGTCCGTGCGGCACTTAAAAAAATCAGGTCTGAGGGACCGGAACTACCCCGTGCCCGAAAAGAGAAAGACAAAATCCTCAAGGACGAGTTCAAGAAAGCCATTGAGCAGGCCGCTGAAGCCGTGGGCCATGAGGCTTCGACCTTACGTTCGCAGTATCTCGCGCCCGTGATCGAAGAGTCATATCTGCACGACGGGACGGTTGCAGACCGCTTGGATAAGAAAGCGGGGGCGACTGTTCTTGTTGGCGGTGATGACGAGACGAAGGCTTGGGTTCAAGGTTTCTTTCGTCGGCACCCCAAGTTGGCCCGATACTCGAAAGCCAAGGTCAATCGAGTCTTTGGCGTTTCAGGCTCTAGTAGCCATCCAGAGGCCAGCGTCAAATCCGGCGTAATCCACCTGTATCCGAAGTTTTGGGACTTGTCCCCCGACATCAAAGACTTCGTGTTCGCCCATGAAATCGGCCACGTCATAGAGGGCGACTTCAGTTTGACTAAAGCCGCAGAACCACTTGGCGTTGACGTTTGGGGCGATGCCGAGCCGTTGCCTTTCGCTCAAAACAACATGGGCGAGGCGTTCGCGGATTCTTTCGCGTCGTATTTCATAGACGGTGACGTACAACGTCGATATCCCGCTTGGGCGCGATTGGTCGAGTATGCTTTGGCGACGACCAAGACCGCTACGTTGGAAGAGTCCGAAAAGGAAGAGCGCGAGGATAAGCGGCTGATCCAAAAGGACACGAAGTTCAAGCCGCCCCGCCAAGACCTGCGCCGCAGAGACGTCGAGGATCGAGACACGCGCGGTGGCGATGATTCCGACGAGAAGCAGGACAAGAAGGATCGGTCTAAGAACTACAAAGACGCCGCACTTATCCAGAGTGTCGTCGTAAGGCATTTGGCCGTCAGGATTGCTAGGCAAAAGGGCAAGAAGTCCGAGGAAGAGGATAACAGAGTCAAGTTCCTCAAACAGTACGGCACTAATAAGGTTAAGAATCCTGTCTCGAAACGTGAAGTGCTTTTGCAGACCCTCGCTAGTAAGACCAATAAGGGCGAAGAGCAAGAGTATCAGGTCTACGAAGACCTGTATCAGAAGTGGTTGAAGTCCAAAAAGCCTAAGTCGGATGACTCTAAGCCGACTACCGAGCCGACGTCCGTTCCGGCTCCTGAGTCCGCACCTAGCGCCGAAACGGATGGGGCTGCGGAACCCAAAGACCCTAGCCCCCTGATCGGCAAGCCCGAATCCGAGCCCGAATCTACACCGTCCCCTGAACCCGCTCCGGCCACCGAATCCAAGCCTAAGCCTATGGAGTCGCCAGAGTCGAAGTTCAAAAAGACATTCGACGAATTCAAGAAGTCACTCAGCTATGAGCTTCGCGCCATTGTCGATTATTTCGACGATGGTGAGGATCTAATGAAGAATGTGTCGGAAAAGTTCACTTCTATCAATGAATTATTGAAAGATGCCGACCAAAAGCAAATCAACGAAGAGTTTTCGGTTGCCCGAAAGCAACTCGAAGAGATGAGTGATGACGAGAACATCGACCCCGAAAAGGCAACCCACGCTCTAAGCGTGTTGCTGTTTGAAAAACAAAAGTTGGGTAACAAGACGCCAAAAACCATTGAACGCCAAATCGAAAAATTGTTCGAAGATTTCACAGATGCCGATGAGTACCGCTCCGTCAACTCGTTTCTCAAATCACTTCCCCCATTCTCTCAAGAGATATTCCGTCAGAAATTGAAAGATAGCGTTGTCACGGCTTCGCAAGAAGCCGTGGATAGCCTTAGTGACCCTGCTAAAGAAAAAGTTTTCGCCAAAAAAGTAGATGAAGCAAAGGCTTACTTTTCGAGCGACGCATCGAAAAAGCGTAAGTCTACTAATCCTGAAGAAGCGGCAAAGCACGCAGCCGTGCTCGCGGCGAACTACAAGAATAACGATCCGATGACTCGTTTCTCGATTCCAGAGGATAGGGCTGCAAGCATCAACAGCCCCGAAGATCAAGCCCGCGAGGACGATAGTTTCGCTAGATCGAAATACCAAGAACTCGTCAAAAGTAAGATGCCCGCTGAAGAAGCCAAGAGCCATGCGGACAGGCTTTACGCTAAGATCAATTCGCTGCCTGAAAATAGCGTCGCCCACGCTAAGGCTTCTGCGGCGTACAATGCGCTCAAGATTTACCAGATCACCAAGACTGCTCCTGGCGAGAAGGTCGAGGGTATATCCCCCGTTGTGGCGAACGCCATCCGTGCAGCGGATCGCATGGGCTTGGCGCAAGACTTTCTCGATACCTCAAGCGACGTTGGCAAGACGAACGCAGAAAAACTGCAAAACCTCACATCGAAAGCCGCCGCCGCTTACGCAAACCTGACTGACGAAGAACTAGCCGAGTTTTTGCCTGAAAAAGACCCTATGAAAGACATTGCCGCTTCCGTTTTCGAGTCTTACTCAGCACCCGCAGCCCGCAAGTTCATTCGTGATCAGGTTCTCGGTTCATTGACCGCGCAGTTTAGGTTCAGCGAGTTGGAAGGTTCAAGTTTCAACCCTGAACTAGACCAAGCCAGAAGCGAGTTGCACGACGACTTGAATAGCATCACTTCTAAGAAGAAGTGGTTTACCGACAATAAAAACCTCAAAAGGGTTCAAGACTCGATGGAGCGGTACCACAAAATCATGGCCGCTTTGTGGAATAAAGCAAAGTCATTCAGTAAGGACATCAGCATAAGGACGAAAATAAGGCGTGAAGCTCGCGCCCAAGCGCATCGGGTTGCAAGCCGCTACATTGAAAATATCGGTAGGTATTCTATAAGGGTTTCTTACTAACGGCGGTGACGCCTCTTTTCACTTCGGAGTTGATCATGCTTACTCGTAAGGGCGCGCGTCGCCTTACTTCGATGCTAGACCAGGTTGCCACCGTGGTTCAGGAGAACCCCAAGATTCTTGGCGTCGATAGTCGTATCGCGGCTGATTTCGCGTACCGCTGCGACCTGTTGAGCGATGCAGTTGAGACTCGCGCGGTCAATAACTTCCCCCGTCAGGCTTCCGAGCATGACGACGAGGAAGAGGCCGAGGACGAGGAAGTGCCCGAGTCCAAGAAGAAGGCTTCCGTAAATGCGCGTCTCGCGCGCCTTCGCCGCCTTGCGGCAGAGGCCGATGCCGAGGAAGAGGCCGAGGACGAGGAAGCTCCCGAGTCCAAGAAGAAGGCTTCTTTCGCTCGCCGTGCGGGTTTCGACGCCGCGACGATTGGCGAAGAGGTGCCTGGTCCGCTTGAGATGTTGGATAGCGACGAGCCGTGGATGGACGACCATTTCACGCAGGAGCGGTTCGAAGAACTGCGTGGCGCGCATCAGTCCGGAGCCCTTGGCGCGAAGCCGTATTTCGCCCCCAACGCGAAGAAGGCCGCGTTAGAAGGTCTCCATATTCTTGCCGCTGGCCCGAGCCGTGGTTTCTCGGATAAGAGCAAGATGCCCTCTATTGAGTTAGATGACACGACGGGTCAACTTGCGGGTTTGGTCAAACAGTTGACCGAGCTTCAGCAAGCCGTTGCTCAAAGAGAAGCAAAACTCAAGGCGATTGCAGCGCAGGAACTTCAAGAACTCGAAGAGTCTAAGGACGCTGCGGCTAAGGCTCTCAAGGTTTTGACCGAAGCGATGCGCCCTGCTCTCAAGGAGCACGGTAACTACGTTCTCAAGGCGCGTGACGGCCTGCTCGAAGTAACGGCAATGTATCAAGCCGTCGCTAAGTCCCGCACGCTTGACGCGGTTTACGCGCAGACTTTGATTGACGTCGCCAACAAGTATGGCGATGAGGTCGCTCAGTTTATCTCGCAGACGGTTGACTCTTTGCGCGAAATGGATAAGCCTCTTACCATTTCTTACAAGGGCTCTGAGATGCTGATGAAGTCTGCGAGTTACCGTTCTGCGGGCTTGATCGACAGCATCGTTCAGTTCAAGGATTACATCGTCAAGTCGGTATCGAAACTTGTTTCGATCTTTACAACGGCGACGAACCTTCTCAAGAATAAGTTTAAGAAGGTTGAGAGTTCCCGTAGCGAAGTGCTGAATGCCCTCAAGCAAGGCAAGAAGGCTTCGCACACTTGGCTGACCGAAAAGTAATCGACCGTGCGTAAAAAGGCCGAAAACAACGTAAAATACCAGACCCGAGCGCATGAATTCGCTATCGGGGACGTCGTTGTTCCTTATGGTCTTTTGAACTCGCAGTCCGGTCGTATTACGGCGGTGTATCCAGCTATCGGTATGGTTGACGTTGAGTTCCCGATTGGCAACAAGCGCGTACCAGTCGAATTTCTTGTGGTCCAATCTGACCCCGACGTATCCCCGCCTTTTACGAACTCCGTCGTCGCTAAGACCGCGAGTTCTAGGCGTGTCGTGGCCATGTATTGGGCCAATAAAGACCGCAAGTATAGGGCTACGCGCTCGGAATGCGATCAGAAGTCCGTGTTTTGCCCGCGTTGCCCTGAATCTCCGATGCGTAAGACGACGTTCACTCGCGTTGAGGGCGCAAGCGAGCATTTGCTTGGTTGCCCGCAATGTATGTTCCTGATTCGGTTTGAGGACATTCAGAATCATTGGAAGTGGTCCGAGTAATGGCGTTTCTAAAAACTGCACGCGCCGTCGTTGTTCACCCTAGCGTTAGTCCCGCTACTTGGAGCGGTCTGCGTAAGACCGCTTCGGTGACTCCGGCGAAGAGCGTTTCGGCTCAGGCTCAAGAGATTTTGGGCGGTCCTTTGGACCCTGCTCGTTATCTCATTAGCCATTGCACTATCGTCGCTTCGGTCGATATCAAGCCTGTGCCGGGCGTCAAGACGGGCAAGATCAAGATCGGGTCTAATACGGTTGACCGTCGTTGGTCCGAGTATTTCGTCACGCCGAATACCGATCAGTTTATCAATAACAATCACGATGCGTTCCCGCGCGATGTGTTGTTAAAGTCATATCGGTCGTTCGTCGGTGCTCAGAATTACCTTGAGCACGTCCAAATCGAAGAGCAGTCCAAAGGCCGCGTCATCGACGCCGTGGCGCGTGACATTGGCGATTCGATTTACGTTGATATCTTGGTTGCCACGGATCGTAAGCACGCCTCACTTGTTCAGCAGATCGAGAACGGTACGCTGACGACGCTTTCGATGGGCTGCATTTGTGATGCGACCCAATGTACGAAATGCGGCAACGTCGGCGTAGACGAAACGCAACTGTGTGACCACATCAAGTACGAGAAGGGCAACTACTTCATCGACGATCAGGGCAACCGTCGTCGAGTGGCCGAGATTTGCGGTCATACGTCTATGAATGAAACAGGTGGCGTTCGCTTTATCGAAGCCTCTTGGGTGGCGGTCCCCGCTTTTCCCGGCGCGGTAATGCGGAACATCCTGAATCCTATGGACGCGATTGGTGCAAAGGCCCAAGAGATTCTTTCTTCTCCCCCTCCCCAATGGGACTCGGTCGGGACGAAGAAAGCGGCTTCGATTCATCACGCTTTTGACTTAGGCGGTGACGGAAGCGACGGTGGTGATGCCGCCGCCGCCGCCGCGCCCGCTGAAAAAGACCCGTTAGATGAGGCCGAAGAAAAACTCTACACGGCTTTGCGCGACCGCGTCGTGAAGCGTGTTGAGAAGTCGTTAGCGAAAAAGGACGAAGGTCCTTCTCAGGCTTTGCCGCCTGCCGATGGTGGTTCTGCTTCGACTAATGAAAACGTGACGAAGATGGCCGCTGCCCGATTGGACTATGCCAACGCGATCAATCGTTTGGTTCGCGTTGCAAGTAGCCAAGCCGACTTAGTATCCGGCATCGTCACGGTAAACACCCTTTACGGGGTAAATCTGCGTAGCGATATTTATTGGACGGCTTATAACGTCGGTTCAATAAACAAGTACGCTAGTTCGCAATCGTTCCTTGCTGCTTGCCGTAAAAAAGCAGGCAGATTCCTTACAACCGCCGAAGTCCGAGCGATCATTCGGATCGGCTCCTTGCTCGCTCGACGGGCACGCATTAGCGCAGGAGAGTAAAGATGCGCCAGAGAATGACTTGGGGCCGTAAGGCTTCGGCCCATCCCGCCTACCCCGACGAGGGTCCCGCTTCGCCCGCTTATCCGGGCGCTGATCCCGAGGCTGACGCCTATGAGAACGGCGATCCTTCGTCTTGGGCCGAGGACCCCCGCAAGGGTCCTTATGCTCAGGGCGCGCACCCCGCGTATCCTGATGAGGGTCCGGCGTCGCCCGCTTACAACAAGCAGGCTTCGCTTGAGCGTAAGGCCGCGAAGTGCATTCGCATCGCGTCCGCTATGCTCGGCAAGCGCGCCTCTGTCCGTCAGATCGAGGATCAGGCCCTTGTGCTTATGGACCTCGATAACCGCGCGATCACGGCGACGTTGAACCGCCTTGCGGGTGAGGAAGCCGAGGAAGAGGCCGAGGACGAGGAAGTGCCCGAGTCCAAGAAGAAGGCTTCTGTAAATGCGCGTCTCGCGCGCCTTCGCCGCCTTGCGGCAGGTTGTGAGTATGAGCATGAGGAAGCATCCCTTGACGAGATGCTTCTCGAAGAAATGCTCGCAGAGGAAGATATGAACGAGTCCATGATGGATGAGTCCATGATGGATGAGTCCATGATGGATGAGTCCATGATGGATGAGTTGGAAGAAGAAGTTTTGCTTGAGTCCATGCTGAAGACCGAGCACATGGGCAAGTATGCCCGTCTCCGTCGTCGCGCTGGTGAGGAAGCCGAGGCCGAGGAAGAGGCCGAGGACGAGGCTCCCAAGGCCGAGTCCAAGAAGAAGGCTTCCGTCAAGGCCCGCCTTGCTCACCTTCGCCGCCTTGCGGCTGAAGAGGAAGAGGCCGAGGACGAGGAAGAGGCCGAGGACGAGGCTCCCAAGGCCGAGTCCAAGAAGAAGGCTTCTGCCAAGGCTCGCCTTGCTCACCTTCGCCGCCTTGTCGCTAAGGCTAAGGAAGAGGTTGAGGCCGAGGAAGAGGCCGAGGACGAGGAAGTGCCCGAGTCCAAGAAGAAGGCTTCTGTAAATGCGCGTCTCGCTCGCCTTCGCCGCCTTGCGGCAGAGGCCGATGCCGAGGAAGAGGCCGAGGACGAGGTCGAGGCTCCCAAGGCCGAGTCCAAGAAGAAGGCCGCTTGGGGCGAGCACGAGCAGGAACTTCTTGAGTCGATGATGGCCGAAGAGGGCATGATGCCCGAAGCCGAAGCCGACGATATGGCCGAGTCTGAGGACGAGGTTCTTGAGTCCATGCTCGGTGACGATTTCGGCGGTGATTTCGCCGAGGACCCGATGGGCGTCATGGACGTTGAAATGTCCGCTGACGAGCGTTTCCTCATGGCGAAGCTCTTTGGTGGCAAGAAGGCCGCTGAAGATAAGCCCGAGGAAGAGGCCGAGGATGAGGCTCCCAAGGCCGAGAAGAAGGCTTCGTTCCGTCCGCAGCCCCGCAAGCCCGCCAATGGCGTGACCCGTCTCGGCGGCGGCGTGACGAAGGAGGCTTCGGCTTCCAACGACCTGTCGAAGTTGTGGGATTCGGCTCCGGACGTTTCTAAGTATTTCTGAACCGTCCTAAGTTAGCCTGAGTTTTCGGAAAGCCGATTAGGGATCACGCCCTAATCGGCTTTTTTGTTTCGTTAGATTGTTTATTGCTATCGGCTTATGGATAGCAGCCGTTTTTCGCGGCTTTTTCAACACCCCTCCCTAGTAACAGGGAGCAGAGAGACAGGAGACATTATGCCTCTGCTTGGACAGGCGAGTGGGGATTGGACGGAAAGCTCGTCGGCCCTTCGGATTTTGCACGTCGGTATTCGCAATACCGTCGGCATCCTGACGGACGACGCCTTCACGCAGACCAATCCTCCGGTTGTTACGGCTTCGGCCAAGGTTTCTCAGTCGGCTGGCATGAACACGGCGGTTCTCGGCGTGCTCGGCGGTTCGATTGCGTTTACCCGCGCTGACGTCGGTTCCAACTACGTCGGTGGCCCCGATGCCGTAAACGGCGCGGGTGCTCCGCGCGTGATTCCTCTCGGCATTTTCATCAATAACGCCGTGGGTCGTCCTTACGAGAACACCCCGGGGCCTGCGTCGGGCATTGGCCCGTATGTGTCCGGCATGGGCACCTACGGCAACAGCCTTTACGAGACCAGCGATCTCGTCGGCGCTGCGTCGACCCTCACCTACACCACGGGTGACTTCTTGTACGCGAGCCAGAACGGTTACCTGACGAACGTCTCCGCTGATGCGTTTGACGCTCTGCCCCAGGTAATCGGCATTCTCAAGATGCCCGCCGACTCGGTTCAGCCCGAGATCGTCTTCGACCAGCGAATCTGATAGGAAGGGCTAACCAAAATGTCTATCGACAACAGCGTGAAGCAGAAGCTCATCAGCGAGTATATCTCGACGCCCTCGGGCCGTGCGAAGCTCGCTGCCTCCATGACGCAGCCCCTCCGTCTGCGCCGCGACTACATGGCGGTTGGTCGTAAGACCTTCCTCGTCGAGCAGTTGCCGGACGGTGCGCTCCCGATCTACGACAAGGACCCGGACGTGACCGCGTTCGTGGTTGGTGAGGAAGGCGAGAACATCGTCGCTATCACCAAGCCGCGCCGTGTCATCTTCCCCCTGTTCGAGATTGCGTCGAACCCCGAGATCCCCCTGACGCAGATCAAGGAGCGTCGTTACGACCTCATTGAGCGCGCTCAGGACCTCGCCCGCGCGCAGATTCAGGCTGCCGAGGACGAGCGCGTGTTCTCCGTTCTCGACGCGATTGCGACGTCGGGCTTTGATTCCGTCGCTGGCGGCATCAACCCTGACATTCCGGTTGTCGCGCCGATCAGCGGTGCGGTTCTCGCTGACGCCTATGGCCTGATCGAGCGTCACGACCTCCGCGTGGCCCGCGTGTTTGTGAACGCGCAAGACTACACGGACCTCCGGAAGTTCGGTCGTGATATTCTCGACATCGAGAGCCAGCGTGATCTTCTCAAGACGGGCCTTATGGCTACGCTTTGGGGCGCGCAGATTATCGTCAGCCGTCTCGTTCCGGTCGGCACGGTGTACGTCTGCTGCGAGCCCGAGATGTTCGGTCGCATTCCGGTTCGTACCGAACTCACCGTTCTCTCGGCTGACGATCCGAAGGCCCGCACCATCGGCTTCTCCGTGTTCGAAAACCTCGGCATCGGCGCGTACAACCCCAAAGGTCTCGCCCGCCTCACGATCACCCGCGCGTGATTGTGAATCCCCTTTGATTAGGGGATGGTGCTAAAGAAACCGTCGAGGAGGATAAAACCCCTTCGGCGGTTTTTTTTGCCTATACCTTTGCATAAGGCGCAACCGGAGGTTTTATCATGCCGACTCGCACTCTCAAGCAAATCACGCTGTCTAAGACCTACGACATCTAAGTAAGGCCATGACAAATCGCAGAAGCCACATTTCGAAGATAGCGGCCATGCAAAAAAGGGCTGCTATCAGAAAGCAGATGGTTCGCCTCGCCGCGAATAACGTCTGTGCGAGTGCGGGCTTCCAACGCGAAATCATCGCCGCACTTGCCGAGCATTTCTACTCGGACACGAGCCTGCAAAAAACGGCTTTCTTGGGCATTACCCGCAAACTTGGTCAGATAGTTGAAGCGTTCAAGAAAGCCCCCGCTTTATTTGGTGCCTTCAAGAAAGCCGTGGGTATCGAGTCCCTAGCAGACATACCGAGCGCAATCAAACGCCTAGCAGATACGGCTAAGAAAGCGTTGGATTCTGCTCTTCATCGTATGTTTGATACTTGGCCCTTGAAGTTATACACGCTGGACAAGGGCAAACTGCTGAGTTTCAATCAGGTGCTTGACTCTTTGTTGAGCAAATCACCCAAGCTCAAGCGTTTCTTGGATTCCGCTGTCGGGAAAATCTCTGATTTCGGTGAGATGCTGCGAAAGCAAGCCCCTCGGCTTGTAGGCGTCATCATGTTGGGCATTTACATTTGGGTTTGGCTCAACGTGACTGAGTTCGAATGGGACTTGAAATCTTTGGCCGATGCTGTTTTCGGCAGGATGTCCTTTCCTGATTTCTTGGCTTCATTGCCTGGTTCTGCCTTTGGATTTCTGCTAAATGGATTCGGTTTCGGCACGTTCACGTTGTTGCCATACAGCATAGCCGCACGGTTCATTTTCCTGCTCGCTAACAGATACATCGAATGGAACGGTCGAGGTTTTTCGCTTATACGCGAGAACCTAGAGCGAGACTTCAACCTACAAAATCAGGCTTTCGCCTGACTTTTCAGGAGTGCTGATTATGATGCCTGACGTTAAAAAAGCTCTGATTAGATTGGCCGCGACGATGCCCGTCGGTTCCCAAGACCGAAAGACGATTCTTCGCGTGGCCTCTGAGCCTGTGGACCCCGCTGAGTTACTGTCGGACCTTCGCACGTTCTCGGGCGGCGGCGGTCTTACCAAGGCCGGGTTTCCTCCGGTCTTAATCACGTCCGGCGTGGAACACCTTTGCGAAGTGGCTCAGTCTTGGTGGCTCGTTGACGTGGTCGCGTCTCACCAGACGAATCGCCGCGTCGCCGCTCAACCTTTTCAGGTGTGGCACTTGAAGAAATCAGGCCGCAGCGCGGGCGCGACGGTTTGGGCCGAAGATGGTAACGGCACCAAACTCGTTTCGCAGCGAATCCCCTACACCGACTTCCCTCTGCCTGCGATCAAACTTTTCTGCACCCGTAATCCTGGCGAGCGTCCTGTCGTGATGCTCCCCAATGAGTATTGATAGGAGATTGGTCATGGTGACGAATCAAGAGCGTAAGTCTTTAGTGCGCGTGGCTTCGACTTTGCCGCAGGGCGACTCGTTACGCCGTGCGATCATCGCGGGTTTGATGCACATCGCTAGACCTGACTACAATAAGTATCTCGACAAGAAGAAGCGTGAGGGTAAGCCTGCCCTTTCGAAAGAAGAATGGGAAGCCCGCGTGATGAACACGGGCCATAGCGAAGAAAACAAAACTTACAAGAAGCAGACCTTCAAGAAGATCAAGAATGAGGGCGTGAAGGCTCTCGCCCGTGAGCATGATCTTGAAGATGATGAGATGCACGACCTCAAGGATCAGGCTAAAGACCTCGCGGACAAGAACGCCAAGAAGCGTATGACGCCCGAGGAACGTAAGGCTAAGTTCCTCAAAAACATGGATCGTAGCAAGTACGATAGCCCCGAAGATTTCCAGCGGGCGCAAGAGCGCGTCAAGAAGATGAACGCTGGCGACTTCGAGAAGATGGTCTTTGCGCTTGCCGACGAGGAAGAAGCGCCTGCTGGCAAGACCGCTTCGTATCGGCTGCGCTAATCCAAGTATGCCCGCCATTGATCGGGCATGACGTGGCTTAGTGCAGGGTCATTTGATTCGTTGACAACGGGCAGCACCTTCGGAGCCAACGGCGGTTTCCGAAGGTGCATTTTTGCCTCTTGCGGTGTCCGTGCTTCTTTCTTTTGATTGCACGGGTCACACGCCGCAACGATGTTGCCCCATTCCGTTTTGCCGCCGCGTGATCGAGGCAAAACGTGATCTAAAGTGAACTGCCGCAGTAATACGGGCCTGCCGCAGTATTGGCAAACGCCTTTGTCCCGAATCCAGACGTTCTTGCGCGTGAATCGCGGCTCGCACTTAAACCATCGTGCGGTCTTTTTACGCAGGAATCGAACGACGCAAGGCATCGGCCATTCTTGCGTGGCCGATTTGATCGTCCTGTCGGCGTAGTGCTCGACGACTTCAGCACGTCCGCTATATACCGTCGTGATCGCCTCTTGCCACGACATCACGGCAATCGGTCGATAGACGAAGTTGAGCACAAGTACGTTCATAGCAGTTGCTAGAACGAATCACGTCTTGCGCGAGGATTCGTCCTTTTCGGTGGGTTCATTCGATTTTACCACGCGATTGCGAGGCTTGAACACGGGCTGGTGGTCATCATCCAAATCAACGTCAATCGTGTTCACGTTGAACATGACCGCGTGCGATGACCTGATTGCCCGCTTGATCTTTTCGATTTCGCTGAACGTATCCATGATACGTCACTTTCGTATAGCCGAATTAGCCGCGCCGCAATTCCCGCCAAGTCGGGCGAGCGACTTGCTCAAGCCATGACTCCGCGACGGCGAGGACGTGTTTGCATGGACCCGTGCGTCCAAAGTCGGGGCACTCACACGCACTACGCGCGATTTGCCCGAAGCGGATAACGACCATGTAGCCGTCATTCGGATTCGTGCCCGCAACAGCCGCCGCCACTTCGGTCAGGCTATCACGAATCGGATTGATCCGATCCATGATGCCTTCGGCGCGCTCTACCCGCGAAGGGTCGCTCGTGTCGATCAGCGCACGCACGCCCTTGCCGACGCGCTCGACGTGCGCGAGCGCGTCCTGCTTGTCACGCATCCGGCGAATCTCCGAGCGAAAGCCCATGTGCGCTGCTCCTTTCGGGGTCTTTACACCATCCAAACGGTTAGACCGCCCCGAAAAAACCGGAAATCGTCGTTCACTTTTTCGGTTTTCCTCGCCGCCCCGAACCGTTTGGATGGTGTAAGGGAAAGGATAAACCATGAACAACCTCAAGAACCTCGATATCATCGTCAAGAAAATCGAATCCGCGTGGGCGGCAGATGGCAAGTCGTTTTTCGAGAGTTACGAGTATGAGGATGACGAGGGTAACATCTCGTCGCCCGTTGTCGACGGCTACCAAGTCGTCGACGTCGAGACAGCAGAGCAGTCCTGCGGCGCGGAGTGCTGCGGGTACTTCATCGCGGCGGTCACCCTCCTTACGCCTTCGGGCGACAAGGTGGTCGTTAACGAGCCGTGAACGATCCTCCCAAACGGTTAGACCGCCCCGAAAAAACCGGAAATCGTCGTTCACTTTTTCGGTTTTCCTCGCCGCCCCGAACCGTTTGGATGGTGTAAGCGCAATCATTTGACCAACACGTTATCCGCGCATGGTGGAATGGCAGACACGCCGGATTTTCCGGTGCCCGCAAGGGCATGGAGGTTCGATTCCTCCTGCGCGTGCTTAGTTTCCGTCAACTAAGGGGTTGACGTTCAATACGGCTTGGGTAAAGTAAGCCGTCACGTTCATTGAAAACGATTTCGGGGGCTGGTTGGTGCCGACCTGCTACCCGAACTGAGCCCCGAAGCCGTGTTCGGGATTTGGCTCAGATTATCACGGATGTAGCGACTAGGGGTCTAGGTCGCAGAATATACGACCGCATCGGGCTAAGTCTCGACGCGGGAGACCCTATTATCCTCACTACGGCTTACAAGCCTGTCGCGGTAAGCCCGATGATAACTCGTCGGGCCTCTAAGCCGTGATCGTAAGTCCCCGTGCTCGGGGATCGTTCGGACGAAGTGGACACCGAGCGACGGTCAATAGACCGACGGTAGCAGTCCAACCGTGGTGGGGAACCTGACGCCGAGGTTAAAAAGGGCGGGACGAATTGGGTACGTTGCTGGCCGAGTTCGTGCGTTCGATCAGGGAATGTCTCTGGTTGGATGGCGGTGGACGGAAAGTAGTGACCTCCCGCTGGAGTGACAAGTCCAGCAGCACCTGTTAGGCGCAGGTAAGCAAAGTGGAGTGGGTCTAAGGTTAGCGATAACCGTAAGCTCCCGCCTTGAGCCTTTCAGTCTTCTGCGTAGGTACGCGCAGGGGCTTACTGCGGATCGACGCCGTGGTAAGGGCATCGTGCTCTAGAGGGTGGAACGCCCTCGCTTTTTCCGACATAGCTCAGTTGGTAGAGCAGGCGGCTGTTAACCGCCTGGTCGCAGGTTCGAGTCCTGCTGTCGGAGCCTTGAGTGTGCAACCACTCAAACCTGTACCGTCAGGTAGAAAACGGCGGGGCCGCGACGTTATATGCGGACGATTCTCAGGGCTCGTTAAGTCCTTGAGCGTAGTCATGGGACGAGAATCCGTGCGTTTGTAGGGGTGCGAAAACTCCTTCCGGTTACCTCACCGTTATCGGGGTCCTTGTCGCCGCGCAGGGGAGATCGTTATAGGACGCTAGAGCGATCTCAGGTGGTTGCACACCAGCGGTATTTGCTTTCACCACACACACAGGGAGTCTGGTTTATGTCTCAGTCCGGTTACGAAATCCGTTGGGGGATTCTCCAAGAGGCGCGGAATATGCTCGTGGAGCAGTATCACGCGGCTCAGGAGAACGAGAACTCGCGGGCGCAGTATGAAAACCGCCCGCCGCTGGCAGTTCCGTTCCCGACCTTCACGCAGGTTCGCTTGCTGGCCGAAGAAATGTACGACTTCGTTCAGCGCAAGTAGTCTCGATGCCCGTGGCGGGGTTTTCTCCTTTTCTACCTGCCATGGGAACCGAACTCGCTGGCAGACCGAGTTAGAGGAAGTCTGCCTCTTGGACGAGTGGCACAGCGGCGACTGCACCTGACTGTAAATCAGGCATATCACACGGAGGTTCGAGTCCTCCCTCGTCCACAAATAAGCGAGCATGGTGGAACGGTAGACACGCTGGATTTAGGTTCCGGTGCCCGCAAGGGCGTGGGGGTTCAAGTCCCTTTGCTCGTACTTTTGGACCTCTGGCGCAAGTGGTTAGCGCGTCCGGCTCATACCCGGTTGGTTCTCGGTTCAAGCCCGAGGGGGTCCATTATCTGCCACCGTGGTCTAACGGATAAGGCGCGGGCCTTCTAAGCCTGTCGATGGGGGTTCGATTCCCTCCGGTGGTGCCGCGTTTATCTGATTTTTTGAGTAGCCGTACCATGTGGCTACTCGATCACGAAAATAAAACCGCGCTAGGCGTAAAGCACCTAGAAGATTTTTTACCGCAATCAACCGAAGGGCTTGAGCAAGCACTCGTTGGCTTTTCCGAAACGAGGGTGATTGCAGGGGGGCCTGATTACCTGCGTTGGTTGGTAAAGCGCATCGTGCGTTATGCAAGTCCGAATGGTGACTTGCAGATCGAGTCGGTCAAGCCGGACGATTATTTCGCGGAATCGATCTTTGATTATTGGCTTTGATTTAGTCCCCATCGTCTAGTGGCCTAGGACGCCAGCCTTTCACGTTGGTTACACGGGTTCAAATCCCGTTGGGGGCACTTGAGATTGCCCGAATGGTGAAAGGGTAGCCACAGAGGACTTATTGATTGAGCACCAAGGGGGAAAGCCCCTTGAGTGAATGCTGCCAAATTCGGTGAACGGCCTGCGAAAGCGACCCAACGCCGAGCCAAGCCCCATGATAAATGGGGAAGGTGTAGAGACTTGACGGTAGCCGCCCTAACGAATCTAGCCGAGGCTAGATGGCGAGGGTGAAGGCAAAGTCCAGACCACAAACAACGTGATTTGGTGGTGAAAACCATAGTGGTAAGAAAATCCTCCGCTCGCAAGGGCGTGTCGGTTCGAATCCGACTTCGGGTACAAACATAGCCGCATAGCGCAGTTGGTAGAGCATCGCTTTTACATAGCGACGGTCGGGGGTTCGAATCCCTCTGCGGCTACTACAATGGGGAATCGTCTAACGGCAGGACTGCGGATTTTGATTTCGCCTATCTAGGTAGTTCCCCAATGTTTAGGGTCGTTGGCGCAACGGTAGCGCATCGGACTTTTAATCCGCTGGTTTTGGGTTCGAATCCCAAACGACCCACGATGGCCTCTTGGCGAAACAGGCAGATTCCCGCGAGGAAGTGCTGGTTCAAGTCCGACAAGGACTATTTTCATTTTGTTTGGTATGTTACGATATGGGTAAAGCCGTAGTGTCAGTCACTTGTTCTGCGTGTGGGACTAAATACCGCACGATCATCAAAAAATCAGGTAAGCAGGCGCGAGTCTGCCCTTCCTGCGGTTCTTCCGATTCCAAGAAGAACGAGCAAGAGCCGATTGATGAAACCTCAGAATGAGGCCCGACTGCCTCCTCCCGGAAATCCAACCTCCGTCCTGATCGGCAGGTAGTAACTGCGTCTGTCGGGTCTTGCGTGTTCACACGACGCAGTTTCAGGTGGCGTCGGTCTTCCCCTTCGGCGTAAGCCTTTTGCCCGTGAGGGTTGTAAAAAAGGCATAGGGGTTTTTGGAAGGTAAGATCAAGAAATCTTTGGTGTGAAATCGCCGTTATCACATTTATCTATCAGCCGTTACGAGATGCTCTAACTAGAAGAGGTAGATTATGCGGCGTAAGGCAGATGGTGTTTTCGAGAAGCAGTTTGAGGAAGCCGGAACGCTCTCAGGAGTAGACCCGTCTATCGCTCACTTGATGTGCGAGTCCGGCGACGGCAGTTCGGATAAAATCTCAGTAAGCAAGGTTAGCTCCGTTGCTGCTGCGCTGAAGCCATCCCAGACCACGATGGTCTTAGGGAAGGCTGTCGGCATGGCTTTGGGTATGCTCGCTAAGGGCAAGATCGGCGGCGATTTGAACGCGCTGATCTCTGCTGACAACTTCATCATGGATGGTCATCATCGTTGGGCGGCTGCGATCATCGCAGGCGGCAATTCGGCCAAGGTTGAAGGCTACAAGGCGGCTCTTCCGGGTAAAGACCTTCTTCGCGTATTGAACATCCTCACCGTAGGTAAGTTCAACGTGAGAAACGGCAAGAAAGGCGAGGGTTCAATCTCGAAGTTCACGCCCAAGAACGTCGCGGATATGCTTGAAGGGTATGCCAACAACGGCGTTCCGGGTGAGTTTCCGATCTCTGCGGATGACGTCAAGGCAATTCTCGAAAAAAACTTCGGTTCAGTTGAAACCGGAATCATCATAATGGCAAACAACGTCAAGGGAATGAAACGCAATGTGCCGAGTTGGGCTCCTGACCGCAAAGAAATGCCTGTGATCGACCCTGATAAGGGCCACGTAGAGCCTGCGGTGAAGGCACTTAGCAGCGGTTCAGTTGACTGGACTGCGCCGTACAAGCAGGCTTCTTTTAGAGTGACCTCTTCGCAGAGAAGTTCTCTGATTCGGCTGGCGTCTACGATGCCTGTCGGTTCTAATGAGCGCAGAACCCTGTTATCGCTCGTAAAGCGTTGATTTTGAGCGCACTCTGAAATCAGAGTGCATGATACGGAAGGGTGGCCGAGTGGTTTAAGGCGCACGATTGGAAATCGTGTGTGGGCTAATCCCTCACCGAGGGTTCGAATCCCTCCCCTTCCGCAATTTGATACGCTGTTCGGCACCAAACCGAATCATTAGGCGTCCAACTCAGTCGGGCCTCGCCTCGCTTACTATGCTTGAGTGCGTACTCGGCTTTGAGTGCTTCGGACCTAGAAGAATAAGGTCCGTACACGGTGCGGAGCACCCACGGTCGATGCTTCGCAGTATAACGACCCCCGCCCAAGATTTCGCCGTTGTGCTGGCGTAATCTGCGGTTGGGGTGCGTCGTCATGCCGACGTAGAAAAACCCACGCAATCTACGTCCGTTATTCGCGTAACGAGGCACTAACGATTCTATGACGTAGATCCAATACACGCTGCTCGCAGGGTATCGTGTGTCGGATTTGCCTGATAGGGTCACGATGATTTGCTCGAAGTGCAATAAGGCCGAAACATTCGTGTTGAGCACGGAGAAAGGTCACCTTATTAAAGGTCGCTTTATGTCTTTCGCTAAGATGCAAGAACTCGTCGAAGAATGGGGCATTTGCTCGGTCTATCGTAAGCGCAAATGCTTAGAGTGTGGGCATAGGTTCGTGACCATCGAGTTTGCGCGCGAGGATTAAGCACGCTTGCGCCGAGTGGTTTTCGGCTTTTCGAGCGTCCCGCCCAACGCCGTGATCGTATCCTCGTTGCCTTGCATGACGAGCAATCTCGTCTGCCAATCAAGCGGCGCGAGTTCTAAGCCGTGCATGTGCGTCACGCCTTCGGGGATCGGCGCATAGTGAAACTTCTCCAAAATCGCCTGCACTTCGGCAATGCGGCCCGCGATTACGTCTGATTCTTTCTGAAGCCGCTTGCGGTGATCTTCGACTTTGGCCTTGATCGTTTCGATCTGGTCCGCGATTCCGGCCTTGGAGATCAGGGCTTGGATTTCGCGTTCGCCCAATTCTTGATACTTCTTGAAAGTATCGGGAATCTGGCCTTGAGCCTCACGCATTTTGTTGAGGCGGTCTTCGAGATAACTCTGTTCGCTCATAAGAATCCTGGCGGCTTTACGAAAGAGACGCGAATGGCATCGACGCCCCCGCTCGCGTTAGAAATCACCGTGGTCGGTTGTTCGATCACGATTCGGGCTCCCGTGGCGGGGTCTATGGCCGACATATCGGCATAGACCTCGGTGTTCACGGTGAGGTTATCTGGTATCGCGGCCTTGTATGAATAACGGCCTGGCGACCCGATGATTGGGACCATGTTCGTCGGAGCGATAAACGTGATTTTGTTGCCGCTCGCGTCGAAGTAGAAACAATGAATGATCGGTAACGCGACCGGAACGATGGGCTGGCCGTCTGCGGTCAGAAAAGAAGCGGTGAAAGTGAAATCACCGCCCGCGAACGTATTAGCCATTGTCGGACTTTCCGGCTTGCTTGGCTTCCCACTCGGCCTTAGTCACCCATTTCACGCCATCCCAAACCTTGCCGTCGCGTTCTTCACCGATAGCAACGTCTACTTCGATGGGTTTGGGTCGGCTAACTGCAATCCCCGTTTTGACGAACGCCATATTTTGTTCTCCATCGTCGTTAGAATACCTATACCCGCTTATTAGATAGCGAGTGAGGTGTTGCCTGCTCGTCTCGTCTGACTTGTGCAGGTTGGTCAATACTACCCTACAATAATACACAGATTACTACGAGGGGTGCTGCACGCCGAATGTCTCTGCGTCAGCCGACTTGTGACTTAGCACATGGAGTTCAAACATGGCGGTTCAGGCAAATAACCTGCTGCTGCTCGATGAAAACGGGCTTTCCCGTACCATCGACACCAGCAGCGATTCGCTGTCGGTCAGCGTAAAGGTTGCTCTCGGCAGCGATCTTTCTGTCGGCGGTAATCTTAGCGTAACTGGCGACATCATCTCGGCGGGTTCGCAGAACGTCGTTATTGGCGATTCGTTCATCGACCTCAACAACGGCCAAACCAACGGCACGGCGAAGGCTGGCGGTATCGCCGTTAACGTCCTCGCGGCGACGGCTTCTACGAGCATCCTCGCTTTCGCGGCGGGCAATAGCGGTTCGGCTGACGCGGCCTTCGCGCTTTCCATCCCGACTGGTGCTACGACGTACTCCGCTGGCGACGTAATCGAGATCAGCGGTTGCACCGATTTTCCGGGCAACAACGGTCTCTTTGTTGTCAGCGAAGTCAATAACGGCAAGAACGCTGACGGCTCTAACAATGCGGGTCGCACGCAGGTCAAGGTCGCGGGTCTTTCTTCCGCGATGCCCACGAACGCGCCCTTCGCTCAGAATCAGTTTGACGCGGGTGCGGCATCTTCTGGTGTCTGTAAGCGCGTGAACCTCGGCGTGTTCGCTATCTCCGACGGTGCGATCACGGCGATTGGTGACACCGCTCTTTCGGTCGGTACGTTCGCCACGGCTTACGCGGCGAGCGCGTGGGTTGGCGCTGGCGCGGCTCCCGCTGGCCGTACCAAGCTCTACTACGAGTCGGCGCAGAACGTCTCCCTTCAGGAAGCGTACAACGTCGGTCCCGCGATTGATATGACAGAGGCTATCGGTGCGTTCAACGTTGAGCCCGCTGATGGCAATGTGGTCGGTTTCAGCATCGACGGTTCTTCGGCGTCTAACGTCAGCACCACGAGTGCGGACCTCACGGTCAGCACGATCACTTCGGGCAACCTCATCCTCAGTTCGGCGGGCAACATCGACGCGGACGCGGTTGCGGTCACGGTTGACGCCACGGGTGCTATCAGCCTCGACGCGGCTGCGGCGTCGAACTTCTCCGTCGCGGGTGCGAGCCTTACGCTTGCCACCACTACCTCCGGCAACCTCGTGCTCGGCTCGGCGGGTAACATCGACGCGGACGCGGTTGCGGTCACGGTCGATGCCACGAGCGGCATCAGCCTCGACGCGGCTGCGGCGTCGAACTTCTCCGTCACGGCTGCGGACCTCGTGATCAGCACGATCACCTCCGGTGAACTCGACCTCACCTCCGCTGGCCTCATTGACGTGAACGCGGCTGCGAACCTCGACGTTGACGTGACGGGCACGATGGACTTCTTCTCGTCCAGCTCGTTCAGCATCGACGGCTCTGGCGCGTCCAACCTGTCCGCGACCTCGGGCGACCTCACGGTCAGCACGATCACCTCGGGCAACCTCATCCTCAGTTCGGCGGGCAACATCGACGCCGATGCGGTTGCGGTCACGGTCGATGCCACGAGCGGCATCAGCCTTGATGCTGCTGCGGCGTCGAACTTCTCCGTTGCTGGCGCGAACCTTGCGCTTGAGACCACGGGTTCCGGCAACGTCGATGTGAACTCGGCGGGTGACGTCACGGTTGACGGCGCGAGCATCAGCCTTGACGGTACGGCGGCGTCGAACTTCACGGTTGCGAGCAACACCCTGACGATCAGCACGGTCACCTCCGGTGAACTCGCGCTGGCCTCGGCGGGCCTCCTGAACATCGACGCTGGCGCGAACGCCGACGTTGACGTGACGGGCAACTTCGAACTCGACGCGACGGGCTTCATCAGCCTCGCGGCGGGTGCGGCCTCGGACGTATCCGTCGCGGGCGCGAACCTCACGGTTCAGACCACCACCTCCGGCGACATCATCCTCACGTCGGCTGCGAAGCTCGACCTGAACGGTGTTGATCTTGACGCGGACCTTTCGGGTGACGTCAACATCGACAGCCTTGGGTTCTTCGTCGCCAACACGGGTGGTACGATCACGGCGACGGGTGGCGCGTTCGGCATCATTTCGACGGGCACGAACAACGTCTACCTCGAAGCTGGCCAGCACCTCGACCTCGATGCGACCGATAACATCACGGTTGATGCGGGCAATGGCTTCATCAGCCTCGATGCTGCCGACGACTCGAACTTCACCGTTACGAGCGGCAACCTGACGCTCAGTACGGCGACGTCCGGCGATATCTCCATCACCTCTGCTGACCTGATCACCTTCACCGCTGATACTGCGAGGTTCTCGAACACTCCGGTCCTGTTCGGCTCCTACGCTGGCATTCAGGTCACGCTCGGCGAGACGATCTCGGCGGGTCTTGTCGGCTGCTTCCAGAACTCCTCGGGTTCGCCCAAGTTCTTCAAGGCGGCGAATAATGACGCTTCCGACGACAAGCGCGTCATCGCGGCGGTCGTGCAGATCGCGGGCAATAACGGCGATAGCGTCCTCGCGGCCTCCGTTCCCGGTACGCTGGTGCCGATGGACTTCGCGTCCGGCCCTGCCGCCGCGAACATCGGTCAGGCCGTGTACCTCGGCACGGCGGGTCAGGTCACGCTGACGGCCCCCACCGCGTCGGGCACCACGGTTTACCGTGTTGGCTACCTCGCGTCGGGCAGCGCGGTCAACGGCCTTTACTCGGTGCTCTTCGCGCCGCAGTTCATCGCCAAGCGTCCGTGACATTGAAAGCGACTCACTAGAGTCGCTTTAGCGTCTCAGAGAAGGCCGGATAGAGATTCAAAATCTCTATCCGGCCTTTTCTATTTATGGGGTAAGATAACGCATGGCTTCTGATTTTAATATTCCCGGCAAAGTGCTTGGCGAACAACGTCGTGTTTACATGGGCTTGGGTGAGGCGGTTTTGCGTCTCATTCACGTCGAGTTGCTTTATGCGACAAACTCGGGCGTTGAAGCCGAACTCGTCACCGAGCGTAATCTGATCGTTCAAGCCTTGAATCAACAGTATCAGTTGGACTTGGGCTTCGATTGCAACGCGGACGCGGTGCCGGATACGGTCGAGATTTTCCAACAGACGGCTAAGACCTCGTGTTGCCGAATCTTGCCCATGAACGACGAAGATTCAGACTCGGGCCGCAAAGAGAAGTTCGGTTCAGGCAGGCGCGTAGAGAATCTGCCCGATATAGAAAAGGTCAAAGAGAATCTGGCCGACTTCATGGCAAAGGCTCCGTTGGCGAAATCGAGCGAGCCTTCGTCTCTGGCGAGCAAACCCAAACCTGTTGCGCCTAAGCCTTCTGAACCTGCGAAAGCCCCTGAAGAAAAGCCCAAGAGCGCATTCTTGTCGCGGGCGATTGAAAAGGCATTTGGCAAGTCTGGTGGTAAGTCTGGTGATGCTTCATCCGAGCCCAAGAAAGAACGCGGGGTTCGTAAGTCCAAGGAGAACAAGGAATGACCACCGTACTCATGTTGCTCGCCGCCTACGGCATTTGCTTCGGCCTAATGAACGACAAGGTCGAATTCTTGACCAATGCACTTCGCAGGTTGCCGCTCTTCAAGAATGAAGAGGGACATACGTTTTTCCAGCGGCTACTGCGTTGCCCCTATTGCACGGGTTTTCACACGGGCTGGATTGTGTGGCTGATCGCCAACGCTAAGATTCTGGCAGCGTGCAATGGTGATTGGCACGCGCTTTTGAGCGAGGCCGTGATTTTCTCTTTTGCTTCTAGCGCATTTTGTTACTTCATCGACACGGCGGCGCAGAAGTTAGAAGGTTGAGCCCTCCTATGGGCACGAAGAACGTAGATTGCCATGTGGAGCAAGACGCCTGCTTCGGGGAGTACGCGAATTCATTTCGGGTATTAGACGACGGTGGGGGGTCTGAGGTCTTGCTCGATTTTTGCGTTTATTCGGGACGCGACAACCGAGCGCGTGTCGTGTCCCGCATTCGTGTTCCATTAGAGTTACTGCAAGTGATTCGTGATCGAATCACGTCAGACTTGCGGGCTTCCGGCCTGATTATTACGGAGACGAACTAAATGCCTATCGGATACGCCCCTGCGTATACGGGTACGCAGGGGACGATTACTGTTCCGGGTTCGGTATCGGGTGCGCCTATTCGCTCTCGTGCGGCAGTAGCCCTAACGAATGACGGTACTAAGCCCACTATCGTAGAGTGCGGCTCTACTTTTTTGGGCGGGCAGTTCTTCGGATTCTCTTGCATAGGTGTTGCGGGCGCAGGGTCTACACTCGCAGTAGTGGCTTCACGGGGCAGCAACGTGAAGCCGATTGTTCAAGGTGGCATCTCGTTGGTTCCTAATGGCCGCGTGTATTTATCTACCACGCCAGGTGAAGTAACGCAAACGCCGCCGAGTTTGAGCACGCCGAGTACGTTTATTCAGGTCGGTATCGCCGTGACCGAGACTGATATGGTGTTGATCACAGACGCCCGCTTCGGCGTCAGCGGCTAACAACTTTTCGTAAGGGGATTGCTTCGTATGTCCGAGCCTCAGTTTAATAAAGGTGACTTTCAGGCTTTCAAGGCACTCACCAAGGTTCACCTTGGTTCGATTGGCGAGAATCTGGAAACGGGCGAGGTCGTGCTTTTCGACGGTTCCGTTCTTCGTCGTGGTAGCCAAGACCATCCGTTTCCGGCGTTGCGTGGCGCGATCAAGGTCGGTTGGTTGGTGCCCGATACGGATACCAAGTCTATTTATGCACCCAAGCCTGCTGATATTCAGATTGGTGACGCGGTGAACAAGGGCGAGAAGCGTGATATGCGCCCTAGCAAGGTCACCGTCGCTGTGGATGAGCAGAACGTCGGTGATTTACAAAAAGTACGCGGGCCGGAAGCGCCTGCTACGCATCAGGCCAAGAACGCGGGGCAGACGAACCCACCTGCGAGCGATGGCGTGGTGATCGCCAAACTCAAGACGCCCGCGAAGTCGGGTCCGATTGAAATCGGAACGGACGACCGCCGTGTCGTTACCGAGTTAGATAACAAGTCGCGTATCGCTATGGAGAAAATTCCGGTCGCCGTCGCTGCGAACGAGTTGGTCGACTTGTTTGACGACGCGGCTGAGACGGGCAAGCCTTCGCCGGGCGTTGCGGGCGAGGGGCGTGGCGATGAGTCCGAAGCCCGCGCCAAGTTCGCTGCGGGTTCTTCGGCCACGGGCGGGCAAGAGGACGGCGTAATCGTCAAGTCTGCGGTTACGGCTTCGGTGCCTTCGGCCAAGATTCTCGGCTTGCCCGTGAACGCTAATCTGGTGCCGGAGCCTGCGCGAGATTTTGCGTCGAAGAAAGAACTCGATCTTCTCACGATCAACGTAGAGAAGATCGAATCGAAACTCGACCGCATCCTGAATCACATTGAGGCGTTGAGCAATAACCTCAAGCCTGTCCGCGAGGTCCGCAATAGTGACTTCAAAATCGCCGTGACTCACACGCCTGTAAGTGACTTCAAGGCCGAAGAGTCCAACGTGCCCGAAGATTTAGTCGAGGCTCAGGCTGACGTGGTCGAGTTTGCTGAGTTTAACGAATCTGATTGGGATATGAACGCGCATTGGCGCGTGCGCGTAAAGACGGCGGTTGATCGCTTCGGGGGCGATGCCGACGTGATCGCGCGTATTAAGGCGATTGAGATCGATGCCGTTCGCAACGGAATCGACAAGGAACTCGCCAAACGTGGTTGATAAGCGTTAGTAGGGCTATTGACTGCCATACGCGCTTACAACGGAGGTTGTTTTTATGCGTAAGCTCGCTCTTGTTTCTCTGCTTTTTCCGCTCGTTGCTTTTGCCAACGAGCCTGTTCAGCCCGCCGCTGCTGTGGCTTCGGCACCCGCTGTGGTTTCGGCTGCTGTTGACGCTGCTGCCCCTGCGTCTGCCCCCCACGACGCGAGCCTTCCTTCCTCGGCGGCTCCCGATGCCGCGCCTTCGGTTGCGCCTTCGGCTCCTGCTTCGGTAGCGGCGGCGGTAGTGGAAGAGGCTTCGGGAAGCAATACACCTTACATCATCGTCGGTTGCCTTGTCTTTGCGCTCGTGGCTTCCTTCGTAGCGTTTAAGAAGAAGGCTTGACGTAGGATACGGGGGATAAGCCCATGCCCATCGTGAATGACCACTTTCGAGCGGCTTCGGGTGCATCGAGATTCGATATGCACCCTGCCTACAATGCCACTCTTGGCATTTGTTCGGCGAAGGGCGAGGTCTTTATCACCGTAACCGAAAAAGATCGCGTGGTGTGGCAAGACCACCGCATGAACATCATTACGCTCGACGCCGGAATCCTCGCAGCAATCCTGCTGCGGGATCCGGCTTCTCGAACGAATGGTATGAATATGCTGGCCGTGGGAACCGGAGCGACGGGCGCGCTTTTGTCGCCTGACGCTCCGGATTCTCGGCAACGCAAACTTAACGCGGAAATCGCGCGGAAGCCGTTTTCGACCACGACGTTTCGTGATGGCTCGGGTAATGCCGTGGCGATCCCGACGAACATCGTGGACTTCACCTGCACGTTTGACGAGGGTGAAGCCGTTGGACCTTTGAACGAGATGGGGATTCTTTCGACGATCTCAGCGAACCCGCTGACCACGAATCCGAACCCCAATACCTTCCCGACGCGAGACACGACGGTTGATCTTACGGTTTACGACATCCTCGTGAACTATTTGACCTTCGCCGTGCTTAGTTGCCCTGCTACGGCTCGGCTCTCGATCACTTGGCGCATCACGTTCTAAGCGGTTTTTAGGTTATCGCCCCGTACTGTATATGCAGTACGCCGCATTACCTAAGCGAGTTGCTTCGCGCTATATGAACTCTGACTTGGCACCGCCGCTCGGTTATCCGGGTGGTCCGTGCCACGTCATGCAGCGTATTCGCCAGAACGTCACGAATCCGGCCTTGGCCGAAGATTTGATTGATGACGTCGAAGTTGGCGCAGACCTGAGCAATCCCGAGGCTTCCAAAGTCTATGGGATTGAGCAAGAGCGTGCGCCTGATAAGACGCAGTTTAAGAACATTCAGATTAGTGCCCACGCGCAATACCGAATGGACTTGCGTGGCATCACCGTCCCCGAAGTGCGAATCGCGCTGGCGTCTTTTAATAGGGCGTTTTTGAACTCGAAGTCGCGTGGCGATTCTCAATACACGAAATGGGTTGCCGATTTGCGCCGCGACGAAGGCGTGCGTTGGTCAGACCCGAAAATCGGCCTCACCATCGTTTTCGCCATTAAGTCTGATTTGTCTGTAAGGCTAATCACGGCGTTTTGGGCCAACGATGATAAGCCTCGTCCGGTGAATGAGGCTTTTTGTAACCGCACGGCGTCCATAGTCGTACCGAGCGTCCAGACTTACGTTCATCCGAAGTCTAAGAACAATCTGCCTACGGACATTGACCGTGAGCCAGATAGCGCGACGAACCCTTCGACGGCGATGCCGAGCGGCGGGCGTGATATACCTCGCGTAGAGGAAAACACGCCGGACTCGAATCGTAACATTCAACCGCGTTCATCGGGTTTGCCTGGCGACGAGTATGGGCATCCGACGAAGTTCGATTACAATATGCCCACTCGTCGAAGCATGACCGCTCGCGTTTTGGCTCGCTATCTTGAGAAGTGCGCGTGGGAGTCTGGATTGCCCGCGCCTACCTTTCAGAAGAATCAAGACCCAAAACGCAAACTCGAAGAGAGCAAGGCGTACAAAAGAAACAAGTCGCGCGAGAAAGTGCAAGCCAAGCGGCGATACCATGAGTTCTGCCGCCGTGATAGAGATTGCATGAAGAAGCGCAAAGAGTATCGTGAAAACCCGCTTAAGTATAAGCGCCGTGGCATCAGTCGTAGAGATGGTGAGTAATGAAAACCGCGTTCCGGCGTCAGCGTAAATCTCGTGGCTTGGCCCGCACTAAAGCCAAAGCCTATTACCGCACGCATAAAACTAAGATCAAGATGCGCGCGAAATCGTGGCGTAGGCGCAACAAATCCCGCGCCAAGATAACTCGACGTAAGTATCTGCAAAGTCCTTCTGCACATCGCCGCATCGCGTCCGATATCATGCAGGAGATCGTATTTTCGTTTGGTAAAAACGAAACGCCCGGTGTGGTCGTGAACGTGACTGACACGGGCGTCGTGCAGTTTGAGTTGGAGTCTGAGTTCGAGAGCGAGCATCCGTTTTGTTTGCCGCTCGACGTATTCACGGATTTGGCCGTGTTCGATAGTCCCGAGGACGCGCAAGTGCTTTTCGCTTGGGCCGATTCGATGTTGGGTAGCCAAGATGAATTCTAAGCGCGCGGGTGATTTGGTCCTCTACGACCAATCCAGCCCCAATGACGAAGTTAATCAGCCTGACGACAACGTGGGGTATCGCGCTGATACTTCGACGACCTACACGCATTCGCCGGACGACAAGAAGGGTTTGCCGAAGGGCAACCAACTGCCGAATCAGCATCACGACGAAGCAAACCCCCCTACGTCGCGCGTGACCCAAAATGGCGTCACGGATTTCGTGCAGGGTGAAATGACGTATCCGAAACGCGCGGCGTTAATCTCGGACGTGCTGGCGAAAGTCAGCCCCGACGTGATCGCTAAAGCGAATGGGATCAACCCGAGCATCAGCCGTGTTTTGCCGGGTAAGGGCTTTTGGTCGTTCTCGGTGAACGGATCGAAAGGCGAGAAATACTCGATTCGCCTGAAAGTCCAACGCAAGGGCAACGCGAAGTCGGTTGACAAACATCACGTTCAAATCTCTTGCAGTTGCAACTTCTTTCGGTGGCAAGGGCCGGAGCATTGGGCCAAGGTCAATCAGTATTTATACGGCAAGCCCGTCGGCACGGCCTCTAAGCCCGTCGAAAAAGATCCAAGCGGGAAGCATTGGCTTTGTAAGCACGCCGTCGCCGTGTTGAATAAGGCCCGCAAGTTTCGATTTGCGAATGGCTTGGGTTTGAACTTGTCCGGAGCGACGATTGAGCCTGCGCCGAGTGCGATCATAGTCGCTCGGCGTTACGCAGGTTATCACCATTCGTAAGGTTAAATACCACGCCTATCGCATTGACTATTGACAATGCGGGTGGTGGAAACGCCCACGAGAACATGGCACCGTTCCTTGCGGTGAACTTCATCATCATCCCGAGTAGAGATTCCGGATTCCGATATTGCGGAATATAAGATCGACGCTAAGAATCCGTTTGCCAAGAAATCTAAGGATTGACCGCAAAAAAGCGGTATAGTGTGGCACCACTTCTCACGAACAGGTGCTCATGCGAATCTTCAAGTCCCTCAAACGCGGCGACAAGGGTTCTGAAGTCAAGTATCTTCAGCGCACCTTGCCCGCTTGGGCTTGGCCTATGGCGAGTTCATACGCCAACGTCGACGGCTTGTTCGGATCAAACACCGAGCAAGCCGTCAGAAACTACCAGACCCAACTCGAACTGTCCGTAGACGGTATCGCGGGTCCGGAGGTTCTTACGTCACTCGGCGTGTACGCTCAAGTCACGACGGGCATGGATGTTTCGGATTACCAAAAGGGCATCGTCTGGTCGTCCGTCGCGGGCATTGACTTCGTGTACGCCAAGGCGAGCGAAGGCGTGACGTGGAAATCCCAAGAGTTTGCCTCGCATTGTTCGGGCGCAAGAGGCGTCGGCCTCAAGTTCGGTGCCTATCACTTTGCGCGCATGGGGACGAATACGCCGTGGGCCGAGTTCGATAACTTTATGTCCGTCGTCGGGCATTGGAATCTCGACCTGCCCGCCGCGTTGGACCTTGAGGCTGATTTCGGCGTATCAGGTCAAGCGGCGACCGAGTGGGCGATTTCGTGGTTGCAGGAAGCCGAGCGCGAGTTCAAGCGTCGTCCTATCGTTTACACGAGCAGGCGCATCATAACTGAAAAACTCAGCGGCGGTGCGGGGCTTGAGGCTTATCCTTTGTGGACGCCGCGTTGGGGCGATCAGCCTGTGAACTTGAACCCTTGGGGCAATTGGCACATTTGGCAATACACGAACAAGGGCAAGGTCGCGGGCGTTCAGGGCGAAGTCGATATGAACTACATGGCGGTTTGATCTTATGCCGATTTACACTTATGCGTGTGACGCCTGCGGGTGCGAATTCGAGCAGGTTCTTCCTTTAGCCCGATACGATGAACCGCAAGCCTGCCCGACTTGCGGTGTGACGGCTCGCAAGACCGTGGCACCCGTCGGGTTTGTCTTGGCGGGCGACGGTTGGGCTTCTAAAAACGGACGTGTTGCGAAGCAAATGGCCGAGAAGAATCGACGGCTAGATGCGAAGCAGCGCGAAATGAAGAATGACGGTCCTGGCGTGAGACTCGTGCCGAACGTCGGCGGCGAGCGCGTAGATTCGTGGTCCGAAGCGGCGAAACTCGCCAAGTCCAAAGGCAAGGACACTTCGGGTTATGAAAAGATGGCGACGAAGGAAAAGAAGTGACCACGTTAGGCGGGCTATAAGCCTGCGGGGGTATCTACGCTTACGTCATTCAAAGGCTTTATAGATGATGGACGGTTGGGGTGATGCGTGTTCCATGTGGGGCCGCACTTTTACCAATCCGGTAAGCGTGGAGACGAAGCAGGAGAGCGAGAATGTCGGTAGTACCGAGACTTGTGAGACGGGCCTTGGGGATCATGGACTTGGCGATTCGGAATCGTCCGGGCGTGATCGGCTATCGACTGAGTGCGGCGAATGATTTAGACACGGCGTTCTCCGCTCCGACGAACTTTTTAACTGTCCGTAGTAGCGACGTTTTCTCGTCGCCTACGGTGCAGCGTAATCGGGCTTATCGCAATGACGGCTCGAATCTTGGTTTGACTCGCTTGTGGTTAGACATCAACGATTATGCGAATGCGACGATTCCGGGCGACACGGACATTCTTTACTTGCGTGTGGCCGAGCAGACTGCGGCGGGCTTTTTACCGAATGGCCCGATTCTCGTGATCCCGCCGCCTGATTTCTTCAAAACGGGACGACGTAGTTTAGTGCTAGTTGGCACGGCTCCGAACCTTGCGAGCCGTGGCAATAACCTGCCGCCTGAAAATGGCCTGCGGGTATATCTGCCGAAGTTTGCAGAAGAACTGCGTATCTACAACGAAAATGCTTCGGGCGGCGACGACCTTTACCTTTCGTTGGGCATTGGCTTGGTTGAAATGCGGGTGCCCGCTGAAACAAGCCGAGGCTACGCTGAATCCGGCGCGAATGAGATTTTGCTTCGGGGTTCTGGTGGTGCCGTTCCTTTCACGATGACGGCTGGCATAGTGAACGGTATTCAGGCTTGAATGACGTTAGGGCGTTTATACTGCTTTCTAATCGTGGGGATCGTCCCCCTTCAACAAACTCTAGGAGTTAGTCATGGCTGCTGTTTATATTTGCGTGAAGCGGACGGACATCCCCAACGGTGTCCTTCAGTTACTCGATCTCTCCCCGAACACCTCGCAGCGTAATGGCGCGATTGACCCCAAGGGTCAGACCAAGTACCTTGGTCGTCCCGCCAATGACACGGTCGCCCTCTCGGGTGGCAGCACCCCGCTTGCCTATCACGGCATTGCGGCGTACTTGCTCGACCACGTTGAGGACAATGTTGCGAACGTGGCGATCACTCCGGCTATCGCAAATGCCGCCGCTTTGTTGATCATCGCTCGCCTCGATGCGGGCGGCACCATTTCTGCCGTTAACGTGAACGCGGACCTCGTGGCCGCTGGTGCGGGTGCGGGCACGCAGTTGACGGGTGCTGGTTCTAACGGTGTGCTCGCCAATCTGCTGTCCGTCGTGGCGGGTGGTGATTACCTCCTGCCCGCTGGCACGCTGATTGCGGGTACGCAGCCTGCTACGCGCGCTACTGAGACGTTCGGCACGCTCACGGAGCGCAAGATTTACGCCTCCGGTGCGCCTTTCAACATCTCGTACTACGAAGGCCAGATCGCGGCGTTCTTGTCCTCTGGCTTCGAGTACGACGGTGTATCTAGCACGGCTATTGTGATTTACACCGATGCGGGCGCGCTTTACACGGGTCCCTGATTTTTAGACTCTTTCAAGTCTGCTGAAACCCGCTCGGCCTTGTGCCTTGCGGGTTTTTTGCTTTTAGCATTAGCCGCTATATAAGTTTGGACGATGGATTTTGCGAAGTCACTAGGAGAAGGTCTGAAACACGGACGCGATCTTTCACCCCGCCAACTTTCGGCGTTAGAGGCAAAACTCGACCTCTACGGGATTTCGGAATGATGGTAAATGTTCACGACGTACAAGACCAGCGACCTCTACTTTGCGGCCTTCCTGCGTGTAGCAGGCGTTCCGTTCATTGATGTTGAACGGGAAGGCAATCGTGTCCACTTTTTATTTGAGGACCAAGGCGCATCGGTAATGCGCGAGTTTCGTCGGCAGTATTTTGCGGACGAAGCCAAGGTTCCGGCTCAATCGTTCGGACAAATGATTCGAACGATGAAAAGCCTGATTTATTCGTCTGAGGTCTGACGCCAAATACGCGGATAGACTTGCAGGCACCAATCATAACCTCGGGGCGTTAGGTAATACGCTTCAAAGTCGTGATCTTTTTTCACGATGCCCTTGCGACATAATCGCGCACCGATTCGGTATCCTTCGACAAGGTTGATGCCGATCATGTTGGCGATCTCTCGGGTCGTATAGCGCACAATCTCGTTCTTGAGCGGGACGTGCGTAGCGAAAAGGTATTCTCTGCGGCTGATCCGGTTCATAGCCTAATCATACCGCATATTTCGGCTATCGACCCCTCATAGTGCGGAGGCTCTATGGCGAGTATGGCCTCGGCGCGGGCGTAGCTTCAGGCTGGAGCCGCCTAATAATCCGCGCTATTCCCGCTAACACGGCTATCCCTCCTGCCCTTTTGCGCGCATAGAAAAGGGTCGGCCAATGCCCGTGCCGGAGATAACTGATGTCTCATCGCTAGACGGTTGCCGAGTCAGGGTGGCGTTTAACGTCCCTATGGCGGGCAACGCTGCTTTGACCGCCACTTCTTCATACTCAATCACCGCGCTTTTAGGCGCAGCCGTCGTCGTTCAAAGTGTTCAAACGGCCAATCCGTCAAGCGGCGGCTTCTTAGCCGTGGACTTGACCGTCTCTGGAACGACGCTCGGCGGCATTTACTCGGTCATCGTCTCTGGACCCGAAAACCTCACGGGCCAAGTTCTCGCATCTCCTTACAACACCGAGTCGTTCTTAGCTCTCGGCCAAACGCTCACCACGGATGTCAGCGTAGACGTCGGCTCGGTCACCATCACCGTCAAAGACGACTTGGGTCGTGCAGCGCCGTTGCTCGACAACGGTGCTGTGCAAGAGGATGGTTCTTACGTCATCTCGGGCGATTACCCGATTAGCCCTTCGATCAATGGCGCGAGTTTTGACGGCGGCGAGATTACGCTCGAAATCGGGCAAATCACGACGATTTCATACAACGGCGAAGTTGGTCCGGCTGAAGCCCTCTCTTACGATGCGTCCGTGTTGCCGAATCTGGCCGTGGGCTTCGATGGCGTAGAGATCGGCTCGGGTTCTTCTTCAATAGTCGCGGGCAATCTGCTTCTCGAAAAGCCTTTGTCTGCGGCGACCTACGGCTGGCAGTTTGAGGACACGAGCGGCAAAATCACCGCTTCGGCGTCTTTCCAAGCCGTGTTTTCAATTGACGCGACGACGGCCTCTGGTGCGCCGCGCTTTTTAGTGAGCGACGGCGTATCGCAGATTGATGTTACACTAGGCGTATCCGGCCCGATCAAAGAAATCAGCATCGAAGCGGGCGGCTTTGCGTCTACCATGGAGTTCGATTGGTCTGCGTCGGTATTCGAACTCACCGTTATTAGAAACAGTCAGGCGGGGCTATGCACCGTCCTGATTGACGGCATCCCTTTCGATTCGTTCAGCGATGCGGCGTTGACACAGCCTGCGAGTATGCCTGCGGGCGTGGGCGTGTTTCTCGATGCGGGGCTTTCGGCCTCGGGATTGAAAATCTCGTCCGTAGGCTTGCAGGCATCGGAGACGATTTACACGGCGGCGTGGAACTTCGTGTTCAATCTGGTCTATGGTTTTGTCGGTGTATCCGGCCTTGCCAATGACCGTATTCGCACGAAACGCGGCCCGCTGGTTAAATCGTGGGGCGATTGGACGCCTGCTGGTCCTAACGACGTTGAAGTCAGAGTCAACGGCGTTTCAATAGCAATCGCCGACGTGAATCCGTACACGGGTGAGATTTTCCCCATAGTGCCTATTCCTTTGTTTCCAGCGGGTGCGGCGACTGTTGAGGTTGATTACTGTTGGATCGTGAACCCGATCTTCGCGCTTTCGGGTTTGAACACATCAGGATTGACGCTGAACAATTGGGGACGTGCAAACGGCCACACGGCGTTGCCGCCTCCGGTTGCTTATGGCCGTGGTGTGCAAAACACCATGCGCTTTCCCTACTCGACCGTTCTTGGTCCGCTGGTTAGACCTGAGCCGAAGCGAGTCGGGCATACTTACATCGGGTATCAGCGCGACTACTCGGCGTTGACCAATGACCCGACGACGCTGCTGCTCAATAATAATCCGCACGCGATCTCAAACGGCCAACTTACGGCGGCGTCTGTTCGACAAATCGGACGGTTTACGGGCACGTCCACGCCTGCGAATCAAGGTTGGTTATTGACGGGCGCGGACGCCGGAGTCGTGATTGGCGATGGGTCCTATCTCATCGTAGACGCGAACGCGGGCGATTATCCGGACGGCACCGCTTCGCTTTACTACAAGAATCTGGATATTGCGCTCCCCACCATCGTTCAAGCCTCCGCTCGATTCAAGGGCGTTGAAGTAAGCACTTACGATGGCGTGTTCTCGGGCTTGGCTTTCGGCACTTACGATGGGCGCAGGCTTATCGTAATCGGCGCGTTGCTCGTAAGCGGCGTTCAGCACTTCGGCCTATTGCTCGACGGCAATCGACCGGACTTGGAAGCGTCTTGGCAGATTGGTCCGAGCGCGACGGCGACGGCGACGAGTCAAAATACGATCACCGTCACTTCGGCAGAGTACGCGGTCGGCTTGGGCTACGGCTCACGATTCCGAGTAGCCGATGGTCCTCAAGCGGGCATTTACACGATTTCGTCCTGCGGCATCGTCGCACAAACGGACGGAGGCGTGAGCCTGACTTTTACGCCCGCCCTTCCGACAAACATTAACTCGTTCGGTGGCGGGCAATTCACGGTTTTCTACGAGACACCGTGGTTGGCTCAGGATTTCAATGGCGTTCGGGCCATTGTAGACTTCCCGAATGGGACCGTCACGGCCTATTTGAGCGGGCGCGTATCGGGGACGATTGGTTCGGTCCAAGCGCCAGCGTATCCGGCTGAAACTGGACTGTTGATTCCGGCGAGCATTTCGGGCGGGTATTTCTTCGGTTCGATTTCCCGAAGGGCTGCGAACAAATCGGCGTGGGATTTAGCGCAGTATGCCGCAAACCCCATCGCACTTACGCAGACCGTTTCTGGCGTCTATGTAGCCGACGATATGACCGTGCTGCCCGAAGATGCCACGGACCCGTGGTTTATCACGGGCGGCTACGGCGCGGGCAGTTTGTCGCTTGGCGAGTTGGTGCTTTCTTCCTCGGCACGGTCTAACGCGCTCGATTTCGAGTTTGGTTACTCTCGCGTCGAGCCGCATCTCACGAACAAAGTCACGACGAACTTCTTAGCGACCACCACAGTCGAATCTGCGACGTTGGGTGCGGGTGATATCGCGCTAAGAATCAGGGACGGCGCACGCGAAGTGCGTCTCGTGAATCTGCTCTACAAAAAGCCTGTCGGCTTCGTCATAAACCCCCAACGCAGCTTGATTACGGACCTGCCTTCTAACTTCTTCTCGGGCCTGCAAACCCTTGAGGACGAGGGTTGGGTTTCCAACGGCGTTGCGGTGACGCCGATTGCGTGGGGGCAAAGCCTCGGCATCAACAAACCTGCGGCGTTGACGCCTGAATGGACGCAGACTGTTCCGGCGTCTGTTGCCTGCGGGCATGAAGGCGCGGTGCTTACCGCTCGGTTCTCTGCTGAGAATCTGAGCGGCGTGGCGAATGCCTACATCGCGGCGCGGGTCAAGACGGGCGCTGCAACGGCCCAATACGTTCGCGCGGTATTTAGTGCGGGCGATACGTTGACGCTGACGAATGAACTCGGCGTTGTAAAACTCGGGCCAATCGCGGGCGTGACTTGGACGGATGGGGACACGCACGAGTATCGAATCGTTTGTGACCCGACCGCTGATCTAGTGACCGTGTTCGTAGACAACGCACTCGCGGGCAGCGTTGCTTTGTCGCTGTTCTCGGCCACTACGACGGACTTTACGGCGATTTTCGGCGTCAATGGCGCGGGTTCGGTTGATACCGAGTGGTACGAGTTCACCGTCGTTCCTTTGCGCCCTGTCGCGCTAATCGGTTCGACGATTGACCGCACGTTCGGCATTTGGCTTGGCGGCGACGTTGCGGACATAAACAACTATATCATCCCGCGCTCTGACGTCACGAACAATCCTAACTCGTCGATTTTTGCTATGCCAATCGCAATGGATTGGACGGCGACGTGCGAGTTGCGGCTGTACGTCGATCCCACATGGGGCGCGAGTTTCTACCGTCCTGATTTGCCCTTGCCGCCTACATCGACGGCGGCAGGATATATCACCGAAACGGTCAATCCGTCGGATGCGTGGATTAACGTCGAGTATCGACGCTTGCCTCGTCAAACGCAGGCGCGAGGCGAGATTTCTTTTGGTTCGCTCGACCCTAAGTCTGTATCCCGCTCACGTTGGGACGACGTTTCGTATCGAGTCCGCGCACGGCCTTACGGCTATGGCATCGCTCAAACTGGCATGGTGCTGAATAGGGCGATCACCTTCAAGTCGGGTGATTGGAACTTGGATGCGACACCCGAAGTACGGTTGATACCTGCTCGGGACACGCAATCGGTTTTCGTCAACGACTCGGCCATAAACGGCGACCGCGTATTTTTGGTCCGTATCGACGGCGTGACGATTCCGGCTGCGGGCTGGCAGTTTGATTCGGCCACGCAAGAAATCAGGCTGGCAAATCCGGTCGCAATCGGGACGTTGGTTGAAGTCACGTTTGCGCCTGCTCGACCGCAGACCAAGACGTATCAATGTTCGCGCCCGATTGACGAAACCGTCACGGTGCTCAACGCCGGAACGCCACCTGTACCGATGAGTCGGGATGGGGCAATCACGCGGTCCATCGTGGCGACGCCGAATGGCGATGAAGTGCAGTTCTCGTATGACCAGACGAGTTTGTACGCGAGCGTGGACTTTTGCCAAAACGAGGTCGGTGACGACGTACCGCTGACTTCTCTCTGCGACGGCGCTGGTCCGGGCTTGGGCTTGGCCGAAATCGAGATTGACGGTCGCTTTACGACCGATCCCTTTACGGTGCTAGATGGTCCGGCTGGACCTTTCAGGGGTTCATCGACGTTTAGAGGGAGTGCGATGCGCTTTGGCGGCGTGTCGCTTATTGCGGCGGGTGGACGTAGACCGACGCCTGCGAATGGCGAACTCAATAGCGCGATCACTTACCCGAATGCGCGTGGGCCAAGCGGACAAGTGCCCGCTGGCGGGTTCGGCATGAATCAGGACTTCGCGCTCTACTTGCGCGACGTTCAAGACGACACTTGGGATTTGCCCGCGAGCATGGGCGATAACGTCCCGCCGTCTGCGATTAGCGGTGCCGTAAATCCTGACGGCACGCCTGGCGTTTTCGGTAACGGTGCCTGCGTCGCTCAAATCATCGACTATGCGAGCACAGGGACTTCAAGGCTTGGGCCTTGGGGCGGGCTTTCGAGTCTCACGCCGAGGTCTTTGCTGGCGGGCGGTGCGCCTTTGCCGACGTCCGCATTTACGTTGGTCGGCGGTTCGCCGTTGCCAAGTCCGACGATTACGACCGTCGTGCTGGAAGCCGCAAGTTAAATCGAGACACGCTCGATAAGCACCATCGCGCTCGTCAAAGGCATCGTGGCGATCATGCGGCCCTTCTCGTCGAGCGCGACGTACTTATCGCCGTCCGGCTTGAGCACGCTCAGGCGATTGAACGGAGCGGGCAGACTCGCCGCGATATTTGCGGGAATCGTAAAGTCGGCGGTCACGGCCTCGACTTCAGAAGCGTTCGCCCACACGGGGTCGGCTGTCGGAGCCTCCTTGAAACCGAGGCGATCCCCGCGTACCCAAAAGACCACACCCTGACGCGAGGGGTCGGACTTGAGCCGAACCTTGTCGCCGTTCTTGGGCATCGCGGCAAGGCGCGCATCCTCTTCGGCCATCATCGCCGCCTGAACGGACTCCCAAGTTTCGCCGCTGATCGGCTCGCCATTGTTGAGCAGCGCGTGTTCAACGGCGAGATTGCCGATGTTGATCCACCAAACAGCGGCGGTGTCCGTGGCGATCAACGCCGATGTTCCATAAGCCCCGCTTCGCACGGTCTTGACGGTGCCCTTCGTGCCGACCTTGACCTTACGGCCACGCACGACGACCACCTTGCGGCCCGCTTCGATGCGGGTGCAGTAGTTTTCGGCGCGGTAGGCTCGATCACGCGCAATCTCTTCGGCAAGGGCGCGCTCCTGCGCGGCCTTCCACTTTTCAATGACCGCGTGGGGCGCGTCAACCTCTGCGGTTGATGCGTACCCAAACTCGTCGTTCCCGAGCGTGATGACCTTTGTTGCGCCGTCGTCGCAAAGTACGGTGGCGCAACTTTCGCTCGCCCACACGTCCGACATAATCCGGACGGTTCGGCAATCAATCGCAAGAACCGCGCCCGCGTAGGAAACCGTGCCGTCAGACTTGTTGATGATCGCCATGTTCGCTCCTTGAGATTGCTTACACCATCCAAACGGTTGATTCGGGCTGAAAAAACCGAAAAAGTGACGTCGATTTTCGGTTTTTCGGGCGGTCCCGAACCGTTTGGATGGTGTAAGCACAACGAATCACTTTCAAGGAGCAACGAACATGACCATGACCGCTTCGCAGTACGCCGCCGAGATCAACGCCAAGCACAACGCCATCTTTAAGATGGTCGAGGACGCGGCGCATTGGGCGTCGATGGGGGTCCACTCGGGCGAGGAACTTCGGCGGTTCCTCGCTATCTCCGAGTACGAGGACTCGTACAAGGAGACGCGGGGGTTCCGTCCCCGCCGCTCGTGGGACGGCGTTCCCACCGAAGAGATTGAGGCTGCGGCCAACAATCTCTGAGTCGATTGCCGATTTTCGGTTTTTCGGGCGGTGCCGACCGTTTGGATGGTGTGAGGGGCCGATAGGCGGTCGCTCACGGTTCTACCTGCTTTTTTGGAGTGCCTTATGAACGCGGTTTCTTCCAACGCTCTTTCGCTCGCCAACGCCCTCGCCCTCGCCAACGCGAACAAGGGGACCTTCACTTCTCTCCTGACGACGAAGCAGGGCGTCGAGAAGGGCGGGGTCGTGTACGGCGACGACACGGTGTTGACCGTGATCGTGACGGGCTTCCGCTACGACCGCTTGGTCCAGCGGTCGCTCGACAAGGTGGTCGCCATGACGGACGCGGACCTCGCCCGCCTGATCGACGGCAAGACGGGCATGGACGGTCGCGGCAAGAGCGCGGTCGAGCGGGCGGTGACGCTGGCTGACGCGCAAGCGGCGCGGGACGAGTTGGTGGCGTCGTTCATGGAGACGCTGAACGGCACGAACGAGGCGACCACGGACCATGTGTACGAGCCGCTGGTCATTGACGACCTGATCGGCCCGTCGGAGACGGTGCGCGGTGCGCGGGTCTACAAGTGTGTGGCGGGTACGGCGCACAAGTGCCGATGCCGAGCCTGCACGGGTGACGCCCGCGCGCCTATCGACGGTCAGATCAACCTGAGCGGGTTGAGCATCGGGAGCAAGGTGATCACGCCTGCCGCGAACGGCCCTGCGCCCGCGACGAAGAGCGGTGCCAAGACGGTCGCAAAGGACGCGATTCGCGCCACGCTGCCCGTCGCGCGGTTCGTGAGTTACCGCTTGGACCCGAACGCGGGCTGGATTCTGAAGGCGGGTGGTGCGGCGGTCACGGCTGCGACGAACGCGGACGTGACGGTGCGCGAGAGTGCGCTTGAGGCTCTGGCGGGCTGATGAAGCCGTGGACCGTGCTAGAGCGCGACGGCTACACGGTTCTCATTCGGGACCGTCGCAAAGTTAACTCGGCGTTTTACACTTGGGTCACGGTAAAAGGCCCATGCGGAAAGGCTGACGAGGACTTTGAACCCTGTTTGGGTACTCGGCCAAGCCGTGAATACGCTGAACGGTGCATTGAAACTTTCAAGAAAAGGTGGACCCCTCATGGAACCGGATATCTCGATTGGTGATACCATTGAACTCGTCGATATGCCCGACGATCCCGATCCGATCCCCGCTGGCACGCGAGGCAAGGTGCGGGAGATTTCTTCGTCCTATGGGCAGACGTATCTCTCGGTGGATTGGGATATCCGTCGAAGCCTGACGGTGATCTTGCCCGTCGATACCGTCAAGGTGATCGTCAAGGCAAGCCCGACGCCCTAACGCGGCTATCGCGGTACGATCATGTATGGCGTACCGCACTAAAGAAGAACTCGAAAAAGCCTTGCGAGAAGCAGGTGTGCCGCTCGACGCTTGGCAGGAAAAGCCGGAGCGCAAGGCGGGTCTGGACGCTGAGATCAACCTGTTCAAGCGATTAGAGCAGGTCATTCAGGTTCAGATTGATGCGGATAAAGCCAAGATTACGGACCTTCAACTCACGCTGAATAAGTTGGAGGCGAAGCGTGGCCGATGAGTGGCAGGGGTTTAGTCTCACACTAGACCCCAACGCCTTTTTAGGCGGCATTTTAGACACGCTCGACGGCATCCTAGAGTTCGGGATTACGATACTCGAACTCGCGGACTTAGTTTTGTCCGTGATGCAATCGCTTCTCTTCGGCCTGATTGACCCGATTCGGGCAATCGTCGAAGCGTTGTTGGACGAGTTACGCGCGTTGATTAGCGACTTGGCGAACACGGGCGTTTACATCGCGGGTGACTTCGCCTTATTGACGCCTAGCAATCTATTTGCCGATGTCGTCGGCGGGTACTCGGCTTACGAGCAGCGCATGATTGCGCGGTTCGTGGACCGCACGGACGTCAATCGTCCTGATTTTTCGTCCAATACGCCTACGGCGGGTGTTTTCTTTTACGTTTCGTCGGGCGACATCGGCAAAGTAATCAAGGCTATTTCGTCGCTATTGGCTTTGTTTGGCCCTTACAAAACGGGCACGACGTCTTTCCCGCCTCCGACTGCGCCGAAGGCTGAAATCAACGACTCGGACGAGTTGGTGGTGACGTGGTCGTATTCGCAGGTGGCGGGCGTAGTAAGTGGTTTGCTTGCGCCCGCGCCTGCTGGATTCATCGTTGAGATTTCGACGGTGCCGACGGGCTTACAGGTTGTGAGCCAAACTGCGGACGACGGAAACTCGGCATCGCCAAACCCTCCGAAAAGCACTTACCTCGCTCTGGACCCGCAATCGAACAAGGTCTTGAACGTCTACGGTGGTGTCGGAGTCTGCGGTGCGGGCGACTCGGGCCAAGATTGGGATAGTCTCGAAAAGGGCACGCAACAACTTCGTTTCCGGCTCGATCAAACGTCGCCGTTGATTAAGCCTTCGGAACTCGTGAACGGCGACGACCTGCTATTGGGTTCGGCCTATTACGTCAAGGCGGGCGTGTTCCCAAAGTTAGTGCCCGGTCAGACGTTCACCACGACGTTTACTCGGGATATGCTGCCCAAGCACGCTTCGTTTGAGGGTGGTAGTGCGAGCGTCGTGGACGACACGCGCTCATATTATATTCGGGTGCGCGCCGTGGCGTCTGATTTAGCGGACTTGATGGAAGAAACGCTCAACGTCGGCGTTTTAGATGTCGGTGATGCGATACCGCTGTATGGAAAAGCGGCTAGGCTTTTCTTCTTCTCGACCGATGGTGTCAGAAACTCTGGCAGTAACAAGACGTTCTTTCCCGACGCGAACACGGGCTTGGCGAATAGCGAACTTCGGGCGAATCTTTACAGCCTCGCGTCATCGCCCGTGTCCGTGACGTTTCCGAGTGCAGCGGTCAAAGAATATCGCAACACGGTTCGGCTTGCGGTCGCCGTTGCGATTTTGGCGCGCATGGATCTGAAACCATCGAGCACTTACGCGGTGAATCGCGTCGCAAGTGGCAACGAGACAAATCTGGAAGATTTCATCTCCCAAATGCTCGTGCGCTACAAGTGGTTCAATCTGGCCTCGCCGTCAGCCCAAGAGAAGTTCAGAAACGTCGATGCATTTCGTGATGAAGTCCTGAGCGTGTCCACGGCGATTGCGGCCAATCTGGTGCAAAAAAACCCGCCGTCGGACGAACTCGCGGCGTTAGTGATAAATCAGGCGCAGCCGATCTTAGACTATCGGTTTCGGGACCAATCGCTTTTGCAACTGTTAGAGTCGAAAGATTCTGCATTAGGCTTGGGGGCGAATCCTAAGCTAGTAGATAGCGCGACTAATTTCGGTATATCTGAACCGCGCCGTGCTCCAGGTTTCATGGTGAAAAACGGCGTCGTCGAAGGCGTTGATACTTTTGAGATGGGCGTGGGTTCTTGCGACAACTCGCCTGTTTTATATGACCTTCAATTTGATGTTGAGGATGAAATCACGTTTTTTCGAAACACGGCGATTAACGAAAACCTCCTTGTGCCCGCAGCCGACGTCATTCGTATCGCAGCGGGCATTCTGGCCCGTTCGCCCAATGACGGTTCTTGGACAGCGATTCGCATTTTCGGGCAGAACGTAACGCCTATCACGGACCTGTTGGACGTAGTAGAGGGTTTTCTAACGAGCGCGCTATCGACTGTTCAATCCATTATTGACTCGATCAAAGCGGCTATCCAAGCGATTCGTGCGCGTCTGAATCAACTTCAGGCGTTGCTAGAAACAATCCGCGCGTTATTGCGTTCGCTTTCGGCGTTCACGATTAGTCCTATGTCGGCTTTGATCACCGTGGGTGACGGCACGGACGGCGTATTGTCAAACTTCGTGAATTCGACGAACAAGCCGTCTGACGGGCCTGATGCTTTTGGTGCGGGCATGGTGGTCGTTGCGGGTGGGCCTAATCGTTTACTGTTCGAACTTTTAGGGTTGATCTAATGCCTTCGTTTTCATGGACAGGACGATTTCGTGAGGGTCAATGGCGTGCGTACCGCAAGTTCATCCTTGACGAACGGCGTGACGCGAGCAAACGTGAGTTGGCGATTCTGGCCGAGATGGGTCGAATCGGCGACGTGACGATTCGTTACGGTTCTACGAACGGCGTCACGAATGAAACGCGCCTGAGCATCACCGTCGAGCCTTTAACGAGTCTCGGCAAACTGTTTTCGGCCTATGTGTCTTTGGGCGGCAATCCGTTTGATATCTCGATGTTCTTGTCACCGGACAAGGCGTTGCCCGATAGCGTCGATGGTCAATCCTCGCAGCCTTCGGGCGGCGTTTCGACATCGGTGGGATTTGCCTATTCGTATGGTGGCCCGCCTACAACGTCTGATTCTACGATTCAAAAGTTCAAGCCTAGCCGAAGCGGTGGACCCGTGATTACGCCCGACGGACCTACGGGCGATTTGATCCTGCGGTCCCGCAAGTGGGTGAGCAAAGAAATCAAGTTCAAGCGCAACGCGATTGAGCACCGCATTCTGAAACTCTGCGACCTGCGTGAGCAGTTGGAGCAGGAGTTGGACGATTTATGTTGGGCTGTTCGAGGCTACGGCGTTTCTTCGATGATTTACGACGAGAGCCGTTACGACGACGACCTGACTGTGGCGAAGATCGTTTACACGGTGGATTCGATCTACCATGTGCCCTCTGAGGACGGCACCGTGTCGGTCAATGCTGCGTCCAATACCGAAGCACTCGCGGCGTACCCGAACTTGATGAACGATGTGGCGAGCGGCGAGGAAGCGAACACGGCGTTGTAGTTTGCCTATTGTCGAACATAGGCGAATTCCAGGAGCCGTAAATGCCAAACTTACCTGCTGATGTTGAACGCTACGTTCAAGAGGGCTTAGACGCGGGGATGCCCGAGTCTAAAGCGTGGGCGATTGCATGGTCGCGCTGGTGCAAGTATAAGAAGCCTGGTAGCCCCCATTGTAAGCGTGGGCCTGAAGGTTATTTCACGGGCAAAGGTCGCAAGACCGCAGCGTTCACCGAGGTTTGGGCGCTGGTTTCGACGGATGGGTATTTGTTCGGCATCGCCGATATGCCCAACGCGATGAACAAAGACTATTGGCTTGGCGTGGTCGGCGAGGACGACTTGGGTTCGGCGTATTTGGCGAAGCTCGTCGACTTGCCGCCGCATTTGCACGACCGCCTCGCCAAGTACGGTTTTGACGACGGCTTTACGGCGTGGGAAGCCGCTCAAGGTTACGCCGAGGGTGGCACGAAGCGTGTCGCGGGTAAATCCTTGGTCAAGATCAAAGGCAAGTTGCCGCCGCAGCGTGACCCTGCTGCGCGTGCGATGATCCTGAACCCGCCTTCGGGTGGCGGCGCGCATCGGGACAAGAGCAAGTACGACCGTGCTGAAAAGCACAAGGGCCGCGACCGTGGCGAATACATGGAGCAGCCTTTGTCGCTTCGTCCTGATTACGGTTCTTTAGACTCTGAGTGGGGCGAAACGATCTATGACGCCTAATCCTGTACCTACGCTGACTTCAGCGTTTTCCCGCGCCGTGTTCGTCGGGCTGCGCCGTGAAGTTGGTACGAACCCCCGCGCGCTCGATATCCTCGTGGTCTACGAGGACCTGCGGCAAAAGTACGTTGCGGTGGTTTCAGAAGACGATGTCATTGACGATTTCGACGTAAGCCTAGATGAAGGGCCTGATAGCGAACTCGCCAATCGTTTTCGGATCGCGTATTCCCTGATTTCTAAGGGTATCAAGCGCAACGACCTGTTCGATATTGTCGAGCAGCAGTACCGCGTTTTGTTGCCCTCGATTCGGCGCATCGGTAATCCGAACGCGGTCATCCCGCTGACGATGTGGCGCACGGTTGCCAATAACTACGCCGAGTTGCTTCGTGCGTATTTGGCTGACAAGGGCGTGTTCACTTCTGTTACCTTCGTGAACCTTCCGAATCTGCGCTGGCCGCAGTTGCGTTTGGCTTCGGCGAAGCAAGAAGTGGTCGAGAAACTAAAGTACGACGATCCTGATTTATACGCGCGCACGCTCAAGAGCCAAGAGCAGATCAAGAAACTCACGGTTAAGATCGAATCGCGCATCGTCAAAGACGGCCTGACGCCGACGCGAGCCAACATCTTTGGCCGTGTCGTGATGGTCGGCCAAGATGCGGATACGGGTGAGCGCATCGTCTACGACATTGACGGTAGCCGCACTCCGATTGACGAGTATTTCGCCAAAATCCGCGAGTCGAACAAGCAGTATCAGGAAGAGGCCCGCATTAATCCTAAGTCCCTGAAGGACTTGAATTCGATGCGTTCTTTGACGCCTGAGATGATCGACCGCTTGAGTGAAGTTCCGGTTGACCAGATTCGTTACGTCAGCCTCACAGATGACCCGCTGAAAGACTCAGCCCTGACTCGTCTGTACCCCGTCGTGGAAATCAACGGTACGGACTATGTGCAGTCGGGGCGCTTCAAGGGTTTCGCGCTTCCCGATCTAGTGAACGTCGCGGGCCGTCAAATCGAAGGCTCGGTCTATTACTATGATGCGGACTCGCAGCGCATTACGCGCCGTGAGAATCCCAAGGGCACCGCGATTGATAAACTGATTCGCGCCGAGCAAGAGCCGTATATCACGCTCGTCAAGCACAAGGGCAAGCAGAAACTCCTGATTCGCTTGCATAGCACCCGTGGGCGTGACCCCAAAGACCCCGTGTTGCTCAAAGAGAAGAAGATCAAGGGCGCGGCGCGAGAGGCTGTTGACAAACTCTCGCTAATCCAGCCGACTATCATCAAGGTCAAGAATGACCTTGGCAACCTGTTCATATTCGACGCGAAAGATTTTACGGCGATCAAGAAGCGCGTTGGCGGCGTTGCTATGTCCAATGCCGCTGCGCGTTTCCTCAAGGCATATTTTGACGATCTGCTTCGCGCTCAACAGGCTGCGGAGTCCGAGGACCTTGCACGTTTCGACGATCTTGGGATGCGCCGACCCCTTTGGCACTTCCAAAAGAAGGCCCTCGCTTGGCTTGAGGCCAATGGCGACCGTGGCGTTTGCGCGTTAGACACGGGCTTGGGAAAAACGACCGTGGCAATTGCGACGATTCGCAATCTGCAAATGCGTATGAATCAGGGTGAGGAAATCTCCGGCAACGGGCGTTTCTTGTTCGTCTGCGAGAAGTCTTTGCTCGGTAACTTCGCCAAAGAGGTCACGGCGAATCTGAGCGACGATAGGGGTTCTTACGACGCCGCGAACATCCTTGAGAACACCGATGTTGTGACCTATGCGATGTTCCTGAAGAACCGCAAGGACGACCCCACCTACGGTGATGATTACACCGCGATCTTCTTCGACGAAGCGCATTTGCACTTGATCAAGCGTTCTTCAGCGAAATACAAGGCCGCTACTGCGGTCAAGTGTGATCGCAAGATCATTTTGTCTGCGTCGCCTATCGTCAATACGCCGCGTGATATCTACACGATGGCGTCCGTGACGAACGGCGTGGATTTGAACACGAGAGAGGGCCGGACGGAAGAACGGCTCTTCATCAACCGCTTCGCTAAGAAAGTCGGCAATCGTATTGTCGGCGTGACGGATGACCCCGATCTCGAAGAAGATATGCGGTCGTGGGTGAAGCGTAACCTCTACTATGGCGACAAGCGGGATACGCGCGATGAGACGGGCTTGCCCGAACTCATAGTAACGCCCTCCGCTGCGTTGACGATGGACCCCCAAGTGGAGGCTATGTATCGTCAGACGATGGGGCAGTTGCTTAGTGAACTGAAGAACGTCGCCAATAAGGGCGTGCGAAGCAATCAGCCCATCGCAATCGAGGCTTCCCGCGTCAAGTTGGCGAAGTTGATCGCGTTGCTCACCAAACTCTCCGACGTGCCGGAAGAGATTGTTCCGGGTGCTTCTAACCCGAAACTTGAGCGAGCGAACTCGATTTTGCGTGATAGGCTCACGAGCAAGACGATCTTCTTCGGCGATTCTGTCCCGCTGGTTCAACGCGCTTTCCAGAACTTCGTCGACACATACCCGATGCGTGCCCACGCGCTTGCTTTGAGCGACCAGATCATTTTCCGTGACGCGATGGGCAAGGAAACGGTCTATCGCCAGAAGGCGTACACGGACCCTGATACGGGCTTGAAGGCCAAGCCCGCTGAATGGGCCACGGTCATCCTGAAGCAGATTCAACGTGATAGCACGCTTCTCACGTTGACCTTGTCCGGCAAGTACGCGGTCGGCCAGAATCTTCAGGCGTTCTCATCGGTCGTTCACCTTGACCGCGATTCGTGGTCAAGCGAGACGATGAAGCAGCGCACCGCGCGTGCGTGGCGTTCCGGTCAGCGTCAGCCCGTCACCGAATTCACGATGGACACCGTGTATTCGAACCCCCGCGCGAACGCGAAAGACGATATGACGCTCGACCTGATTCGCCGCTATATGCAGGAGATGGACTCCGCGCTGTTCGACAGCATCATCAAGGACAGCAAGACGTTCGTGCTTGGCGAGACGTGGACGAACATCGAGCGTCAGCGGTCGGGGACGTATAGCCTTGACCGCAAGATGCTTGAGCGTGCGCTTTCACCTTACGCCACGCAAATCGGCAAGCAAGGGAGCCCATAATGGAATATCCGATCACGTTGGAAGATTGGCAGGTGTACGTCGACAACCTGCCGCCTGAAGAACTTTTGTCGCAGGCACTTGGCGCGAACTCGTTGGCATTCGTAAATAGCCTTCGTGACGAGGGCTACTCAAAGCAGGACATTCTCGCCGTATTCCTGATTTTTGCACGCGCGTTCGATGACGTCGGTGCGGCACCGCCCGCTTTCGGCGAAGGCCAATACGTTTCATACTCTGGATTGCTTGAAGCAGCCCAAGGTGGAAATCAGTTTGACTAAATAAGGGGCATAAACCTACATAGTGCGCGGTAAGATTACTCCGTGCGCCGTTATGACCCTGAAATCAGACGTAAAGCCGTTCCATTGATCTCGCCTAGCGTGGCGCTGATCCTTTGGACGGTGCTCGCGCTTATTTGCGCCCTAACCGAAGGACGCTGAAATGCTCTCTTTCATTGCATTTGTTTTGGCAGCAAAAGCCCACATCATCCCCGAAATCCCGAAATCGCTTGACACGATCAAGACTATCAAACTCGCAACCAACGTAGTCCGTTGCGAGTCCGGCATCGACTCCCAAGACGGCGCGGTGGTTTTGCAGACCGCCGTGAATCGCTCTAAGAAGTTTGGCTATTCGCTCTTTGACGCGCTGAGTTACCCCAACGCTTACGCGACCAAGTGCCCTGAATCGCCTCGATTCTGGAAGCCCCATCACCTGACACTCGGCATACTCGCTACTTTCGACTCCCTGCCTGTTCCGGCATGGGCACATGACGCTTACTTCTACTGCGGTCCTTCCGATAATCCGGCTGTTTGCCACGCTGGTAGAAAGAACTTGGTCGGCACGCTGACCCATTCTTTCTACGAGAAATACATCCCACGCAGCAGGAGACCTCACATTGAACCCTCTGATCTCCCTAGCCCTTGAAGCCCTGACGGAAACCGTTGCGACCGAGATGCGTCGTATGGGCCGTGAAGTCCAGATGGCGAAACTCAACGGCCATCCGGACGAACCCGTAGACGAGAAGGCTCTTGTTTGCGAGCCTCCGGCGCTCGACGCTCATCAGTCGCGCATGGATCGGCTGATTCAGGTCGCGCATACCGAGTGGATGCGCGGCGTGACGGAGCCTGTTTCCGGTGGCCCGAAAAACGGCGCGGCTCGCATCGACGAGTATATCCGTGGCGCGTCCGGCTTAGGTTGGTCTACTGCGGAGATTGGGCCTACTGCGAGACCGAACATTCCGTACACGAAGAACGGAATGTTCGAGTGGTGCGGTGCATTTGCGGCGTGGTGCTATGGGCAGGTCGGCCTGAAGCCTCTGCTCCGCAAGAAGCACATCGCTTCGACGTATCGACTTTGGGTTTGGTCGAAGGGTAACGCACGTCGAATCCCGCTGTCGGGTATTCAGCCTGGCGACATCGTCGTGATTGGGCCGGAGGGCGATGCCGACGGTGCCCACGTCACTTTGGCGGCGACGGCGTTAAATCCGGACGGCAAGTTTGAGACGTATGAGGGGAACGCAGGCGGCAAGAAGCCCGATGGGACTCGTCACGAGGGCGTGATCAAGTCCGTGCGTTCGATTCATGGCAAGACCGCCCGAGATTATCGAGCCGTCTTTGCTGTGCGCCCGCTTGAGGGCGAAGATTACGTCTGACGCAATCAAGAAGCCTTAAGCGGCCTTTGCCGCTTCCTTCTTGATCTCCTGTGAGATAATCATCGCACCCTCGCTAATCAGATCGCGCAGGAAATTCCGAGGGATTTCAAGCCTGCCCGTCATCAAGTCGTCGATGTCGCCAAAGAAGTGGCAAACGTCAACGCTGACCCGCTCTTCCAACGCGGCGCAAGCCTCGCGGACGGCGTCTTGCGTGAGCGTCGCCGCGATGTCCTGCAAGCCGCGCATGAGATCGGCGGGCGCGGGCCGCTCATAGTTTTCGCGGTAGTCCGCGATTGTCAAATTGACCGTCTCCGTGATGAACTCCGCAGCGGTCAGACGGTCGCGCCCTTTCCGGTTTGGCTTGGTGAAGTAGACGTTCTCAATCTCCGCAAGGGAGTCGAGAAGTCCGGAGATCAGCCTAGACACGTCGTAGTCCGTGACGTGGCCGGTAGTGTGGGGGCGGGGGATGTAGTCGAACTTCGCGGCGATTGCCGCGAAGATGTCCTTTCCGTTGAAGTGTTCCATGTTCATCGCTCCTTGAGGTTGTGCTTACACCATCCAAACGGTCGGGCAGGCCCTAGAAAACCGAAAAAGTGACGTCGATTTTCGGTTTTCTAGCCCGACTTGAACCGTTTGGATGGTGTAAGCGGGGCATGGTGCTCCCGCCGATTTTCGGTTTTCCAAGCGGTTGCCGACCGTTTGGATGGTGTAAGGAGCCTGCCATGCGCCGCATCGGTTTCGTCCCCCACAATCAAGACCGTGAAGACCAGATTGCCGAAGAGCGCGCCGAGCGGCGTGCGATGCGGCGTGAAGTCGCCGAGCCTGTTCAGACGGGGCTGGTCCGCTTCGGCGGGCTGAATCCGAAGGAGCCGGAGTTTGCTTCGGTCGAGGCGTTCGCAGAGCACTTGGCAGACAACGACCGTGAGGAATACACGGCGTTCGAACTTCAAGTGTTGAACGCGACGACGCAAAAGATCGTGGCGAACATCAAGGCCGAACTCGCGGCCTACGGCTTCAAGCTGAAGCACCGTGAGTTCGATAAGCCCGTGCGCGGGTTCACGGCGAACCCGAACGCGGGTCGCTTTGACGGGATGCACGGCGGCGGCGGCGGCACGTCGATTCAGGGTATCGCGGGGTACGCGGGATGACGGTCGGCGTAATAATGGCTATTGGAACTATTATATGGGTACTGCGCCACAAACGCAGGACCGAGATCGAGCGCGAAGAACGCTTCGCAAACGCAATTCTCAGATGGAAGGGGGGAATCTATGAGTAACGATCTTCAACTACCGCTACCACCGCCACCACCCCCTGTGGAGGTAAAGAAGCAAGAGAGGGAGCCTCGCCGTGTGATCGTCATCGGCGAGGATGAACCCGAGGTCGAATCCGATGGCAACGTCAGCGAAGTGGTTACTATCTATCTCTAACCTTGTTTGTCCGGGATGCGTAGACGAGTACGACCGCGTTTCCGGACTTTACGCGGAATCGTTTGAAAGCGTGCGCGAGGCGATAAGGCAAGCCGCGATTGACAACGATTCGCTTTCGCTTCAGTTGCTATCGAAGATCACCGAGGAAGAATTAGACGAGATTGGAAACGCCGTACTTGAGGCGACGCGAAAAGAACTCGCTAACTGCTTGGCTGAAGCCCTTTACTACAACGATAGAGACAACGATGAGATTTTGGGGTATCGTGTGAGGCGTATGGGGCTTAAAATGCTAGAAGCAAAGTTCGGAGAATTGCGTGACCGAAAGGTACAAGATAGTAAAGGCGATGCTGGCTGACCCGCTGAATCGCATTTGCGTCGAGCGGGCTTTGTTCCATGCGGAACCTTCTTCTTTTTACCCGCCACCCATTTACGACAATGGCGACGCCGCGTTCATCGTCGATATTGATTTGTACGCGGAGTACGAGAGCAACCCTTATGCGCTTGCCATCGCGCTAAAGTCGGTCGGGTCGAATCGGCCCGTCGCTCGTATATACAGGTCTGACCCGTCGTTCTTTCAGGCGGTCTTGATGGACGCGGATTCAATCATGGAGATTGGTCCGTTCACGACCCGAGACGAAGCCGTGAGCGAGTGCTCGCGTATCTTGCAGGACGACTACGGAATCTCCGTACTCACGGAAGCTCCGTGGGCTATAACCAAAACTGAATAGCGACGTCTTCGGCCAAGACTTCACGCACGGGCTGTTGACCTAAACGGTCCACCGTGACCGTGTACGTCAAACCAGACGCAGCAGCCGACGCTCGACGATTCAGCACGAGGATCGTTGGTGCCAATCGAACGCGATTGCCGGACAATCCGGCCTCGCCCAAAGGCCCACCGTCGGAACCGAGCACCGTCTCAAGTCGATACGACGCGCCCGAGTTCGGCCCCGTCAAAATCGTAATCACTTCGCCTTCGACTGCGCTTGCGCCCCAATCTTGAGCGGCATCGTATAAATCAGTCGCATTGAGAGCGACGACCATGCCCGAAAGTCCAGAGGGCGATGTCGTGTACGCCCTTGCGACCGCATCGGCACCTGTAAGCAATGCCCGCGTACTGCGAACACGGTATTGGTCCGTGCCGATCATAAGCAACGCGCCGGACGGAATGGACGAGAAGGACACGCTCGGGTCCGAGAAGTAATCCCTACGCGCTAAGAACGCGCCGCTGATGCCGCTGATTTCTTTAGCACCGAGACAATACTTGCGAGTGTCGTCGTAGTAATACGGCTCAACGTCCCACGAAAACGCATCGCCGTTATCTTCGGGCGTCGGGAAAGTATCTCGAAAGAGCGTCGAATACGAACAAAGCACATGGGCGGGCTTTAGCGCACGCAGTACGAGTTCGATGTTGGCTTGTAAGATCGCCGGATTGTCGGGGAACGAGTTTCCGGCGTCGATTAGAATGTCTAACGCAAACTGATCTGCAATCGTGTACGCGCCGTTCGGGTCACGAGGCGGCGTTTGCAGGTATCTTTCGAGCACATAGGCGGTGACGTTCGGGTTTAAGGCTTCGATGCCGCCTTGAATCGAGGCTTTGGTCGCGCCTTGCAATAGTAACTCGACCATTCGACGCAGGAACGTCCGATAGTCAACATCGCCGTTTATGTAAGGGATGCCCGAGGACGAGTTCGGGAACACGACGCCGCCGAGCAAGTCCCACAAAAAATCAGAGCGCGTGAAATCCCAATCGCAATCCGTGGCGAGTTCGCTGGCGTTAATCTGAATCTCGGCCAACTGCTCGGCCATGGCTTGAAACTGCAACGAGTACCAAGGGCCGTTGGTTGCCGCGACGTAGTTAGAAGGCAGCACGGACCTGAAAGCGGCCATGATGCGTTGAACCAACGCCGATTTGTCCTGCTGATAGGCTTGGCCTTGATTAGCCGGATTCGGTGCAGGGTTTTGCGCGAGCGTGTAAGGGATCGGCTTGTCGGTCATAACCTGTACCTTTCGATAGTATCGCTATCATTAGGGCTTGGGGGACCCTTCAACGAAGTGGGATTACCCATGAACTATTTTTCGGACGGCGGCTTTAATGGTTACAACACCCTGAGAGGCGCAGGTGGTGTCACGGGTGATGATCGTTACGGTCGAGGCCGCACCCAAATCCTCTACTACAATCGTGGTCTGTTTTCCAAGTTCAGCCGTGGCACGCGCGGCTTGGACTTATCTGCCGTTCTCGCTGATTTGGAAAATACGCATACACGCATCGGGCTCGTCGACGAGACGAACCTGAGCGAAATCTTCAATATGATGCAGGGTGAAGTTTGGTCGCCTTACGGCGAGGCTAACACCATGCCCGCGATTTCAAAAACCGGACATACGAGTATGTCCGTGGGCGACGTGATCGTGCTTCCCAACGGAACTACTTACATGGTTGACTTTTCAGGTTTCACGAATCTTGAAGATGGAGCTAAGAAAATGGCCTCGCGTAAACTTACCGCCTCTGACCGTTCTGCGTTGATTCGCTTGGCCTCTAGCCTTCCCGTCGGTTCTACCGAGAGAAAGGCGATTCTTGTTAGACTTCAGAGTTCAAGCAAGAAGGCTTCGGGAAATTACAACATTCCTGGAAAGCATATCTTCAACGCCGCCAAGGTGTCCGAAGACGCCGAGGTGTCCGGCAACGCCAAGGTGTCCGGCAACGCCAAGGTGAAGGGCAAGGCCAAGGTGTACGACAACGCCAAGGTGTCCGGCGGCGCCCAGGTGAGGGACGAAGCCATTGTGTACGACAACGCCCATGTGTACGACAACGCCCAGGTGTACGGCAAAGCCAAGGTGTACGGCAGCGCCGAGGTGTACGGCAAAGCCTCGGTGTTTAGCGACGCTCGGGTGTACGAAGACGCCGAGGTGTCCGGCAACGCCAAGGTGTCCGACGACGCCAAGGTGAAGGGCAAGGCCAAGGTGTACGACAACGCCAAGGTGTCCGGCGGCGCCCAGGTGAGGGACGAAGCCAAGGTGTACGGCAAAGCCATTGTGTACGACAACGCCCATGTGTACGACAACGCCGAAGTTTACGGAGACGCCCAGGTGTACGGCGGCGCCGAGGTGTACGGCAAAGCCGTGGTGTCCGACGACGCCCAGGTGTACGGCGGCGCCAAGGTGATTAGCGGCAGGGTGTACGACAGGGCCGAGGTGTATGGCCTTGCCATGGTGTACGACGACGCCGAGATATACGGCAACGCCAAGGTGTACGGTCGCGCCGAGATATACGGAGACGCCCGCATCGGCGGTACGGCGATTATCCTCGGCGGCGAATGGGACGGCTCCGAAGGCGAAATCACTTCAGGTAAGTGGGAAGCCCCTGACGTTCCCGCCTGAGTCCCCTAGCCTAGAACACAAGAAGGTTTGACCCCCCATGCGTAAGTTGAGTTCAAGCGACCGTTCTGCTCTGATCAAGTTGGCTTCTAGCCTGCCCGTCGGTTCGTCCGAGAGAAAGGCTATTCTTGTTGGACTTCAGGGTCTGAGCAGGTCGGCTTCTGTTGATGTAAACATCCCTGGGAAGCACATCTTTGATAATGCCATTGTGACCGGAAACGCCAAGGTGTTCGGCGACGCCTTGGTGAAGGGCGACGCCAAGGTGTACGGCAATGCCGTGGTGTCCGACGACGCCCAGGTGTACGGCAATGCCGTGGTGTCCGACGACGCCCAGGTGTACGGCAAAGCCGATGTGAAAGGCAACGCCAAGGTGTACGACGAAGCCTGGGTGTGGGACGACGCCAAGGTGTACGGCAACGCCAAGGTGTACGGCGACGCCAATGTGTCCGACAACGCCATTGTGGGCGGCGACGCCCAGGTGTACGGCAATGCCGTGGTGTACGGCAACGCCGAGGTGAGAGGCAAAGCCGAGGTGTATGACAGAGCTTATGTGTATGGCATAGCCCATGTGGACGGCAACGCCAAGGTGTACGGCAATGCCCAAGTGTTCGGCAACGCCTTGGTGTGGGACGACGCCGAGGTGTACGGCAACGCCAAGGTGTACGAGAGTGCCTTGGTTAGAGGCGAAGCCAGATGCTTTGGCAGGGCCAGAATCGGCGGTACGGCGATTATCCTCGGCGGCGAATGGGACGGCTCCGAGGGTGAGATCACTTCGGGCAAGTGGCGAGAGCCTGGCGTTCCGGCCTGATTCCCGCTAATACGGCTATCCAAAAGCCCCTAGTGCGTTGATCGTACTAGGGGCTTTTTTATGTCCGTCGTCTTTACGCAAGGCCAATTGCTCGGTCGTGGGGACTTGGACATCTTCCTGTCCAACGCCTCTGGCAACCCCCTTAACGTCTACCAAATCACCTACGCGATCTATCTGGTAGACCCCTCGACGCAAGCCGAAGTCTTGATCGGCTCCAATGCGCGCACTCCGGTCAATCCGGCTGTGGGCGAGTATTACGCCGCACTTCAAGTGCCGTCTAACGCCGCGCCCGGCGACTATCGCATCCGTTGGCTCTTTCGGGAAACCGCTGCGTCAGCACAAGAAGGTGCTGTCCAAGAGTTCGGCGTCGTCTCCGCGTCCGTCGTCACGTCCGAATCCGCATACTCTGGATGCGTCGCAGACCTGATTAACAAAATGCGGATTCTCACACGCGATAATAACCCCGACAAAAATTATAGGTTCGCTCCACCTAAGTCCGAAGGCGAGGTTGGTTGTTACAATCAGGTCTTCGGCTACATTTGGGAGGATGCAGAGTTCGCCGAGTATTTAGAGATCGCCCTCTGGAAGTGGAACGCCCACCCGCCCGAGACGGAAGAACTCAACAACTTAGATCGGCTCTGCCAACAGAAGCCCGCTTGGAAGGCTTCTATCCTGTGGGGAGCATTAGTAAACGCCGCGCAAGCCTTGGCTTATAATTGGACTGCAAATGAGTTTGACTACTCTATCGGCGGTATCAGTCTAAACCTTGAAAAGTCATCTAAATATGAGAGCCTAAAGCAAAATGCCGAAGAACAATGGGATAAACTCGTCGAAGCAAAAGCAAGAACAACGAAATATATGCGTGGTTTGTCCCAACCACGTTTCGGACGTGGTGTTCGTTCGGCCTTCGGTCCCTTTGTGGGTCGAGGAGTTCTGAGTCCTCGTAACTTTGTAGTTGTTTTTATCACGCTTTTAGGGCACGATATACTTCAAGGAGTATTTCATGCCCATATCTTGCCTCCATTGTGATACTGACCTTGAAAACGTCAGGGCTAGATTGGCCGTGTTTCTAGGCGGGGCTGATTAGGGGCATTCCAAGAGCCGCTGACGATAACGCCTTCGGTGCCGTCCCAAACGCCTCCGTAGATTCTAGCGAATCCACCGATGCGCGCTTCACCTTTGAAGTGCCCGCCATAGACTTTGGCGAACCCGCCGATGCGCGCGTTCCCCTCTAAGATTGCTTCATCGCAGACCTGAGCCTGCCCATAGATATAGTCCGTGCGAGGCTTGCTCGCGGGCTTCGGCTTTAAGAGCGCGAGAATGCCGAAGGGATCGTCATCATGTTCATCATTCATCGAATGAGCCTCATTTTGCGGATACACTCACGCCTAATAACTAGGTAATGCGTCCTATGTCCTACCATCACGCGAATCTGAACGAGATTTGTGCGTCCTATGAATCCCATGAAGTAGCAAACGAACCATTTTCGTTGGCCGACGTCAGGGAATAAAATGTAGGCGATGATTTCCTCGCCTCTTTGCAGGTTTACTAAATGGTCCACGATGCTTTAGCCGCTTGGATAGTGGCTTTATCCCCACTTTATCCCCAATAGACGGTGCAACCTTTCTTTTGCGCGTAATCTAGCACCATATCTAGTGCGTCCAGCCTGCGGAGCACTTGATCGTCGGTCGAGCCGATGTCGATCACGAGTGGGCCGTTGGCTTCACGCGATATGGTGGTGGGCGAGACTGCTTGCGACCTATCGCTATTGCGTGCGCGGGTAATCTCGCGGCGCACGTTAGCGATTTGGTCGTGCGGGATTTCACCGCAAAGGCCGTCGTCTTCTTCGACGTCGATTTTGATAAGCGCGAGCAGATTGCGCGCGTTGGCGTTCGAGAAGTTCACGTCGGGCGCGTCAAAGTCGGCGTCCGAGCCTGTGAAAAACGTGACGGACATTACTCACTCCTGTCGGGCTTTGATAGTGTCGCTTACACCATCCAAACGGTTAGGCCACCCACGAAAAACCGAAAATCGACGTCGTTTTTTCGGTTTTCCTAGTCCGAATCAACCGTTTGGATGGTGTAAGCGCAAGAAACCACTTTCTAGGGAGGATTCGATGAAGTTCCGCGACAACAAGATTGCCACCGCCCGCACCGAGGCGGGAATCGTGCGATCCAAGGCGGCTCGCAAGGCCGCGATCCGCGCGGTACGCCGCGCACGCAGCCTCTTCATCGAGGATAGCGCGAAGAACTGACGATTTTCGGTTTTCCAAGCGGTCCCAAACCGTTTGGATGGTGTAACCCCAACTAGACTAGGAGGCTTCGATGAACAGCTACAAGTGCAAGGACAAGAAGCAGGCCGTGAATGCCCGACTCGCCGCTCTTGACGCGCATTGCGCGGGCAATCGGGTCACGCCGCTGCGGAGCCCTCCGGGACAATACGAGGGGACGATCACCCGAGGGGACGACGACCACGAGTTGACGATCTCCTACGACATTGAGTACGAGCCCGCGCAGAACGGCGGATGGGACGACCCTTCATGGGACGAGTCGGCCACGGCTTATGGCGCGTACTTCCTCCGTGATAACGGGTTGTGGTATCCGATTGATTTGACCAAGTCCGAGGCCGAAAGCCTTGGCGAAGAGTATCTGGAGGATCGTGGTCAGGAAGATTACGACTACGACGTCGATGACCGATACGACGACCGCTACGACTACTAAATAATGCGGCTATCCTGCGGCTAGGTTTGCAACCTTAGCGTGGAGTAGCCTCATGGCGCGTTCAACAACGTCGGCGCAGTATCCTTCCCCTCCTATCAATCGTTTTCAGCGTGGCAACGTGATCTTGAAGGTCGCGTTGAGTGACGCTGCGGCGGGGGCGAAGCAGCCTAATATGTGCTGCCCGCCGACGGGCGGTGCGACGCGATTGTTCATCGCGGGCAACGGTTTCTAATGCGACCTTCGGCACGTCGGATCGTCGCTCGTTGGTTAGAGGGTGAACGAGGCGCTAATGGGTGGGAAGAGGGTTCCGTCGAGTATGGGCATCGCCGTACTGAGGATATGAGCGACGGCTCGCTTTTCCCGCCTGTTCGGGATTCGTATGGAGAGGAACAAGATGCGCCCGAAGTGCCCCGCACAAAGGGCTTGAACGAAAAAGCGAAGCGGCTCTAAACTTTTTTCATCAAACTTCTTTACAAGACCAAACTTACTGCTTATCTTGATTTTCAGCCGCCCACAAAACGGGTCGGATAGTATCAACCAACTTTGGGAGTCTAACTACTATGGCGACTAAGCGTGTTTCTGTTCCTTCCGAGATTTCTTCGGCGCTGCGTGACCTGACGGTCCCCTCAATCGAGGGCTTGACGTTCAACGGTGCGCCCATCACGACGTTCGGTGCGTTGCTCGATGCGTACACGACGCTTGCGGGTGCGGCGACGGCGGCACTCGCTCACCCGCTGACGAAGATCGCGGGCGATGCGGTGGTCGCTACGGTTCGTGGCGCGAAGTCCGGCACGATCAGCGTGGACGGTGGCGAGTTGTTTGCCACGGTCAACACGGGCAATCGCGGGCGTGGTGGTCGGCGCAAGGCGACGGCGGCGGCTTCTACGACTTCGACGGACGCGACGGCTTCGACGGACGCTGCTTCGGACGACAGCGCGAAGGGTCCCTCGCTTGACGACCTCCGCAAGAAGGCGGCTGAACTCGGCATCGACATCTCGGACCTCGGGCGCAAGAAGGGCCTGATCGTGGCCCGCCTCGCGCAGCAGAATACGAACGGTTCGTCTCAGTTCGTCTGAATCTGAGCGGCTGTCTAATACTTAATCGCAAGGTCAGATAAACCCCGTGGGCTATAACCCCACGGGGTTTTCGTTTTTTGGGCTATTGTCGTGCGAAATGCACGATGGCACGCACACCTAGTCCTTACGGTTATTGGTCGTTCAATAACGGCAAGCAGAACGCACTTTACGGTGCGCCTTCGACCATTGAGGTTTTGCCCGATGGTCGAAGGGTTATCGTGAAAGACCCCTCGCACCCTGCGGTGCTTGAGGACGAGTTTATCCTGTACGCGCTACGGCGTAGTCTGATTGCGCGTCGGGATTTCAACATACTCTTTCCGACGATGGACGCTGTTTCACAAGCGCGCCTTGAGGCCCTTGTGGTCAACAATCCCCAAGTCCAATGGATTCTCGAAGAGAGCACCACTTACGGTGACCGGATTCAACGCAATCAGGTCACTAAGGGCATTCATCTGAACGTGCCCAAGCCTGCATAGGAGAACTGCTATGTCCCGCCTTGCTATTATGACCATGCGCCCGATCAACAAACTTCGGCCACGCCAAGTGTTCGCGGCTCCTGTGGTTTCAACGCCCTCGCCCGAAAAAGTGCCTGAGCCTGTGATCGAGCCTGCGGTCGAAAAGACGCCTGAGCCCGAAGAAGCGCCTGCTATTGAACTAACCCGCGAAATGTTGAACACCAAGACCAAGGCTGAACTCGCTAAGTTTGGCGTAGAGATCGGCTTGGACTTGGACGTCTCGACTAAGAAATCCGATTTAGTCAACAAAATCGCGGTTGCCATTGGAATCTAAAACGCCATGCCCGCGCCCGTCATGGTTGTAGACATATACGACCCTATTCGATTCTTCGGCTTCTGCAAATCTCGTGACGGTCGTGAGCGTGTGTTTTTCCATGTGTCGGTTTTCGTCCGACTAAATGGCGAGGACAAAGCGCCGCCTTTGCCGGGCGAACCTGTTGAAATCATGCTTCGTTCGGATTTTATCGGAGAGGGCCAAAGCCCTAAAGCCGCGATGGTCCGGCGTGTATCGCAGCCTATCGAAGTCTTAGGCCGCATACGGTCATTTGATATTCGTACAGGTTGGGGCTTCATTGAAGACGAGCAAGCCCGCGTTTGTTTCCTGCACCGCGCTGATATCGCGGACCAACGAGTGCCCGTGATTGGCGACGACGTCTTGTTTTATGAGGCCGTCGGCAAGGGGGACCGCATTAGGGCTTGCGGGGTAAGGTTCGCTGAATAACGCTATTCAGCGGGGTCCCCTACATGGCAAATGCGTTCGGCGGCGGCAACAACAAGAGCCTATACACGCCGATGTCGGAAGTCGAACAGGAGGTCATTGCCCGCCTGATCGAGTCTGGTTCGTTGCGGGTCAACATCGTCGGTTGGGGGCACGTCAATCGTCCCCGAGTGACGTTTGGCGACTTGCGTGTGAGCATCGCTTTCAGGCTTGATTTCGACCGCCCTGAAGTGCCGATGCCCGTCTCGCATTTCGACTTGGAACTCTGCACCGAGGACGGACGTTTGCTCTACAAAGAGCGTCAGTCTGCGGAGTATAACGGTCAGCCGTTGCAAATCGCGGCGGGCGTCTATCTCGATATGGTTTGGGACATCGCTATTCGGCACATGGACCCCAAGTTGGTCAAGTCGATCATGCCCAAGGCAATCGGTCTGACGTCAAGATTGCTAGACAAAGATACGGGCGTGGCGACGTTGACGGGCAACATGGTTTTGAGTGACGAGAATAAGGCGTTGCTCATCAAACTGCGTAAGGGCGAAGCCACCGTTCGTCGAAAGCGCAAGTAAGATGATCGTTCACGTCCTGAGAAAGCCGTTGTCAGACACGGTCGCTCAAAACGCCTTGGCTCATGGAGCCGGAGCGTTGAACATCGACGGATGCAGAGTCGGCTTCGTCTCGGAAGCAGACAAAACGAGTGCATTCCCCGGTGGGAGTCTGACAGCAAAGAGCGGATCACTCGCAGGCGGCGTACAAAACAATCGGGAACGTAATGCCTTCGACACACAACAACATCAAGCGGGTCGATGGCCCGCTAATCTCGTCCACGACGGCAGCGACGACGTGCTGGAGCTTTTTCCAGAGACAGGCAAATCGCAAGGTGGACGGGCGGCAAACAAAGGCGGTGTGGCCAATCTAAAACTTGGTGGGAGTAATGAATCAACGGGCTACGACGACGACGGTTCGGCTGCTCGTTTCTTTCAACAGGTGACAATCAAATGATCGTTCACGTCCTGAGAAAGCCCCTGATCGGCACCGTCGCTCAAAACGCCCTGCAACACGGTTGCGGGGCGTTGAACATCGACGGATGCCGGATCGTCACGTCTGACAATCTAAACGGTGGAGCCTACGCAGAAAACGGTTCTGAACGTCACGACGGCTCTGAAAATTGGAGATACAAGCGTGACGCGGGCATCACCTTCAAACAGCCTATTGGTCGCTGGCCCGCTAATCTCGTTCTAAACCACTTGCCCGAATGCTTTAACGCAGGCACCAAGACCGTCAAATCAAACGGCCACTCGCCACGAACAAGATCAAAAGGCGGCATCTCTACTTCGGGTCACGCCGGACAAAATGACCTAGAAGAAGTCAGCCTAAAAAAAGAAACGATCACGAATTGGCTCTGCCACGAAGATTGCCCAATACACGCACTAGACCAACAAAGCGGTTTAACCAAATCCTCGGGCGGCGCAGGTGAGAAGTCTAGAGGCGCGTTAGGCAGACTCACATACGGTAAATACGCACTAGATCGTAATGGCGCAAACTCCGGTGGCCTTGGTGACCAAGGCGGCGCTTCAAGATTCTTTCAACAGGTGACAATCAAATGACCACAATCAATCTTTGGGACTACCTTACAAAACTGATTTCTACTCCTGTGCCGGACTTGAAGGTTCTGCGAGTAGATGACCCGATTGCTTTTGATTGGCAAGCCCACGAGGATTCGACGGCGCATGGGCTGTTGGTCACGCGGGGCGTGGGTGACGTTTGGCAAGTCGAAGCCTTGCGCGTATTGAAGCCGGGCGGTCATTTGCTCATCGCGTCTGCTGATGACGTTGACGCTACGGGGTCAGATTGTGTCTGCGTAGCCGAGGACTCGGGCTTTGAGGTCCGCGACGCGATTTTCGTGGCGACGTCTGAGAGTAATTTTTCGTACACGGCGAAAGCCGCGACTTCGGAACGCGAAGCGGGTACGCATGATTTAGAAGAACGGCGTTGGGAAGAAGATCGTGATGCCGACGCTCCGGGTCCTAATAACCCTCGCAATCGTTCTAATTCAGCACGATCTAACTTTCATCCAACAGTAAAGCCTGTTGAAATCATGGAGTGGTGCCTTGAAGACATCGCCAAAGGCTCGCACGTCGTAGACCCATTTTTGGGTTCGGGCACTACGGGTATTGCCTGCTTGAACGCGCACATGAACTTCACGGGCATCGAGATTACGCCGGACTATCTGCCGATTGCGGACGCCCGAGTTCGGCATTGGAATAGCGAGCGCAGCATTTTAGAAGGTCGCGCGATAATCACGTCCGATTGCGACACGACGCCGAAACAGCGTGACGTTGACTTTGACGATTTCTTCGGGCTGGACGAATGAACACCGTTAGACTGATTCTCGGCGATAGCCTAGTCAAACTCAAAGACCTATCGCCAAACTCAGTAGACGCCGTAGTTTCAGACCCCCCGTATGAATTGGGCTTCATGGGTAAAGGGTGGGACTCGACCGGAATCGCTTATTCACCCGAACTTTGGGGCGAATGCTTTAGGATTCTAAAGCCTAACGGCGTTATCAAAGCCTTCTCAGGCACGAGAACTTTTCATCGGATGACCCAAGCCCTGAAAAAATCGGGATTCGTGGGTTTTGAAGTCCATGCTTGGACTTACGGATCAGGCTTCCCGAAGTCCATGGACGTCAGTAAGGCGATTGACAAGGCGGCGGGAGCGGAGCGAGAGGTGGTGGGCGTGTCAGCAAACGACCGACCTAAATCGCAGGTCAAAGGTGGCAAAGCATTTGATCGCGCAATGGATCAGGGGCAAGAGCATCAACCCATCAACATCACCGCACCCGCGACCGATGCCGCTCGGCAATGGTCCGGTTACGGCACCGCATTAAAGCCCGCTTGGGAACCAATCATCGTCGCAAGAAAGCCAATATGATCGTCACGTCTGACAATCTAAACGGTGGAGCCTACGCAGAAAACGGTTCTGAACGTCACGACGGCTCTGAAAATTGGAGATACAAGCGTGACGCTGGCACCACCTTCAAACAGCCTATTGGTCGTTGGCCCGCGAATCTTGTACACGACGGCGAAGCGAACACGGTCAATCGTTTCCCCAATTGTGCTGGCGGCACTTGGAACAGAACTGACGGTGCTAGGATTTTTAACAACAACGGTGAAATCACGAATTATGTCACCAGCGGTTCAGACAAGACATTCGGTTCGGCTTCAAGGTTTTTCAAACAAGTCTCAGTTATTCGTTAGCGGGGTTATTGCTTCTACGTTGTTATGTTTTGGCGAGCACTTATCAACCTGCTCTCGCCTACTTTCAACGCATCTGCCAATACGCCGCCTCCGTTAGCGCGTAAACGTGGAGCTACGGTCGCCGTAGCCTGTACGGTCTGCGGTAAGACCTTGTGGCGACGTCCAAAAGAAGTCTCGGGGAATAAACGCTATCTATGTCCGGAACACCGAGACTCCGTGAACTCGATTTCGTCTGCGCCAAAGAAGGGCTAATCCGACTTCTGATCGCGTACTCCGAACCGGATGCGCCTTGGGGTGGATTTACGTCATTCATGAATACGCCTTGGTCGGTGCTGGTTCGTGAAATCAGCAACGAGGCGTTGTCCCACGCTTATCACGGCTGGTTCGAGCCGTTGCTTCGTCAACTTGGTCCTTCGCCGCACGCGAGGGGCAGGCAGATTGAGCAAAAGCACGCTGAGTGCCAAACGCGATGCATCGGCTGGAATGCGAACCTGTGCCGCGTCGGAGGGGTAGGGTCTCGTAAGAAAGACCCATTAGGCCCACCTGATTGCTTTACCACGAATCTTCCGAACGCGGAACTTGTAGCCCTGCTGATCCGTGAGGGTCGTCATCCAATCGTCGTCATGGGCGACGGTTTCAACTTAGTGTGAGAACATGATCGAAGTGATTGCAGGGTGTATGTACGCGGGTAAGACGACCGAACTCGTGCGCCGCTTGATTGGCGTCGAGGCGATTGCTTTTAAGCCGAGCATTGACACCAGATACCACGAAACGCATTTGGCGACTCACGACGGCGCTACGTTTCCGGCAATCAATGTCCCTACGTCTACTGCTGGACTCGACGTGATCTTGGAGAAGTCTAAAGGCGCAAAAGTCGTGGGCATTGATGAGTGTCAGTTTTTTCCGGATTCACTCGTACTTGTCGTCAATGTCTTGGCCGATCAAGGCGTGCGCGTGATTTGTTCGGGGCTGGACTTGGACTACAAGGGGCAACCGTTTGGGCCGATGCCCGCGTTGTTGGCCGTGGCAGATCGCGTCACGAAGATTAACGCCAAGTGCAAGTGTGGCGTGAAAGCAAATCGGACGTATAAACTCTCGCGCAGTTCAGATTTGATCGAAGTCGGTTCACACGGCGTTTACGAGGCCCGTTGTCGAACCTGCTGGTCAAAGTATGTTGCCTGATCTTTTCAACCAATGCTATTCGGGCGAGCACCAGAAAAGTTCGCCCGAACAATTCAAGCAGACGTTTTGCGCCGCGTGCCAGAACTCGGGCTGCAAGAATTCACGCACGGGGCAATCGCTTTGGATGTCCCGAATGTTGACGCAGGAAGAAACGCTGCTACGCAATCCGAACTTTGCGCCGGGGGGCTTGGGCGAGGGTTTGCCTGATTTTAAGGACCTGATTCAGCGGGCGTTGGCGTTGGAGATTAGTGAGCGCAAGGGTGATTGGTCTGTGGCGTCACCTAATGAGGTCACGAACGCGGCGCGTGAACTTGTCGGGCTTCCCCCATCGGGTTTCGTCAAGCCGCCCGAAATCGTCAAACCGCCTGAGCCTGAGCCTGAGCGTTGGACGGTGAAGGGCGACAAAGATAGCGTCTATGAGGTCACGCGGACGTCGGATGATCAATGGACGTGTTCTTGTAAGGCGTTCGCTTTCAAGAAAGCGTGTAAGCACATTCAGGACATAGCCGAGAAACTTTCGCGTGCGCCTGACGCGCTTGTTGCTCCTGTTATGCCTATTACTCCTGTTGCGAATTCACGTCCTGCTCCGTTTTTGCCGCCGTCACAGAATACGAAGATTCCGAGTGGTGGGATTATGATTGGTGGAGGTCAAGCGCCTTCGCAGTCGGAACAACCTGACCCTTGGGCAGTTCCCGAGCGTGTAATCAAGGTGGGGGCAAAGGTGGTTTTGGGCGGCGGTAAGAAGGAACCATGAAAGATTACACATTCCCTAGAATCGATCTGTATACGCACAACGCCAATCCCATGTTCCGCGCAGCGGTGATTGAGCGGGCGTCGATTGACGGTGACGTTCCTGAGTTTCGTGACCCGAACGAACCGTTGCCTGTTGAGGGCTTTCGTCCCGCAGTACCCGTGGTGACGGATTCGTTGAATCCGATTCTGGTGGGTTTGATGTTGGAACGCGCTTCTCGTGAAATCGAGGCGCGGTTTCAGATTGCGCGTGATGCAGCCGAGCAGACTGCACTTACGTTGGCTCAACCTGCGAATCTGCCCGTGAGCGTTCAGGGTTACGTTGCGGGTGAGATTCCGGAACCGATGGTGGTTGAAGCCCCGCCCGCTTCGATTTTGGCCGACGTCCCTCCGGACAAGGCGCGCTATTTCTCTTGGCTGGCGTTTGCGACCACACAAGGTCGTCGCAGCCTTGCGCCTGCGATTCAGGCTGAGTTGGAGCGTCGTTTGGGCGTGAGCGCGGGTGCTTACAAGCGTTCAACGCTTCATTCCGACATTCGTTGGGTGATGACCGTGCATGGCCCCGAGGACTTGTTGGAAGATTTCAGTCCCGTCGAAGCCGCAGTTTCTTATTTCGAGGGTGTGCTGCGTGCGCGCTTTGAGCAAGTGGGTCCGTTGCCTTTCTGCGTAGTTCCGGTTTCGAACATTCCGGAGCGGCAATTTGGGTGGATCGTTAGAAACGGAGTGGCCGAATGAATATGCTTGTCGAGAACATAGTTCGTGAAATCGAGAATCCAAATCGCAAGGCGCACCTGAATATCTTGGTGCCCGAAAGCAAGGTCACGCTGGCCTATCGTGCATTGGCGATTTGTGGGTTCCAGCAAGACAACTTGGTCTGGACGGGCAAAGATGGCCGCACGATCAAGGCTTTAGGGTTTCTATCGCCGCCCGAGGCAGGTCCGTTTGTGGTTTGTAATGGCGGCGAGGAATACCCTAGCGCGGAGCACAAGGCCGTACTTAAGTGGTACGACAAGTAAGGCGGGTTCAGGTCTGCGGGTCTACGTCGATTGCGATTCAGCCAGGCGATAATCCATGGCTGGTGCATCACGGAAACATAGACACGTTTCACACGCTTTACTTGAGCGCGGACGAAACGGACTATCTCGCGCATTACTTGTCAAAATCAGGACTGCATCTAACGGTCTTGTCGGTTGGCGTGGCCGAGAAACCTGAGTGCAAGCCTTTGCCGTGTGACGCCTGTTTTTCGTGCCCGTGGATCGGGGACACGGGATTATGCGGTGTGCCTTTCGGCGACTTGTCGGTGTATGGGGTAGATTCTATCTTGCTAGAGGCGGCACAACGCTGCCCCTTGAGCGAAAACGAAAGAAGGGCACACAATGAGCACAATAAAGACGTTGGCGCAAGCCGTAGAGAACTTGCAGATTCACTTTGAGAAAGGTGCTCCCGAAAATTTCTCGCTGATATTCGAGATAATGGTTGTGCTTTTCGACGAAAACGGCGAACCTTTGGCCTCTAAGGTTGCTAGAGACTACGCGCAGCTATTCCATAACGCTGTTAGCGTCGGCATCACAACCAAGTATGACCTTGAAGATGAATGTCCGGAGTGCGACGAAGAAAATGAATGACGCTACGGTGACTATTTATCGCGGTGATGCGGCTTTGACTGTGTTTGCCGTGCATGAGTCAAGTTGGCAGGTCGTCATGGTGCTTGATGAAAACGGAGTGGGGGTGGTCCTTACTCCGAGTGAAGTCGAACAAGCGTTAGGGTTGATTGAAGTTGGCTACGACGAAACAGGGCGTTGAGACTCGTAAGATCGAAGATCGAAAGACGGGCCGTGAGATTTTGGTGGTGAAGATTAAGCGGCCTAAGCCGATCCCTGCGAACATGAATTAGTAGTAGATGTCTCGCTTACTCACCGTTCCCCCATATCTCGCTAATCTCTGGCATTTGATGAAAAAACTGCCGGAGGGCGAATGGGTCGTATCTCCGAACCCGAAGGAAACGAATGAGTCTCGGAGGTACATGGTGGCGGCGAAGGACACGGCGTTATTCCGTGTGACGCGGTTATTGGAGCCGGGACATTCAGAAGCCCTGATGCTTTTGATTGTTGGGCTTCGCAACGCCATGCCGTCGCTTGTGATGGATATGGCGAAGTTGCGTGGCGTCGAACGGATTTTAGCCGTGTGCCGTGAGGTATCAGGATATGACCCGAAGGTGCCCATCGACGAGGTTGCATTTACGGCGCAGTTGGCAGAGGCGTTGGAGTCGTTTAATCGTGCCGAATCGGTCGTCCCCCGCTTGCCTAATGAGCGCATGACGGATTGGGTGGACCGTGTGGTGTATCGTCTTTTGGTCCTTGAGCGGTTACAACGTGGGGACTTGGACGATGTTTGATTGGCCTGATTGGGGCGATGTTTCTCGGGGGGCCGAGAATCGACGCCGCATGGTATATTTTTGGGCGTACCTACCTGATCGAGTGATCGGGGTGTTCCTCTAACCTATGGAGATTGTCATGGCGACTTTTGTTGAGCAGATTGATGCGGTGATTGCGAATCTGAATTCCGCGAAGGAAGATGCGTCGAAGTTCGACGGCGGCAAGACGGGCGTTCCGGGCACTCGTCTGCGTAAGGTGGCGACGGAGAGCCAGAAGGCTTTGGCCGCGCTCAAGAAGAGCGTGAGCGAGACTCGCAAGGCGGCGAAGCCTGCGAAGACCGACGCCTAAAACGTCGATTCTTTCGCGCCGCCGTCATAAGGGATTGCGTGCCCTTCGGCGAGCATGACGTCGTTCACGCAAACAGCACCCGCCCAAATCTTCACCAGAAGCCGCCCGTACTTATCGGGTTTGGCGCATGAGTGAAATACGAGTGGTGCAGATGCGAGTAAAGCCGCTAGTCGTTGCTTCGCTGCAACGGCGGCGGCTTTTTCGTTTGCGGTTTTGCCCTTAATCTCGGGCGCATCGAGTCCGAGTAGGCGGCAATTAGCTTTCATGCGGACGCCCATGCCGAGGTCCAAGTCGGCAATCAGCGTGTCGCCGTCATAATTGGAAATCACGTTGCCGTGGTAAACGTAAGGTGTCGGCTTGTTCATAGCGTTAGAACGATTATAGGCCCACAAACGATGTAGCACTAACGCCGGAGTAGACCCGTGGCTAACAATGACCTGAATCCGAATGGCCCTGCACAGGGCACTTCTTATATTTACAAGTATGGCACTTCGCCAAATACTCGCGCGGTTGTCAGCCAAAAGATTCGAGTTCTAGCGCCTGCCTACGGCGCTCAAAACAGCGGTCAGTTGTATCAAATCGGCGTGCTTGGCACGTTGAATCCTTCTGACAGCCGTACCACGGAGCCTGTGGCGAGCATCGGTTTCGGCGATATCATCGCTGAGTTGGTGCCGGGAAAGACCGAACCTATGAAGGTCAATACCGAGCGCACGTTGCTCTACTTGAGCAATCTCTGGCAGTCTACGGGTTATGCGGGTGGCGTTTCCGGTCCTGTGCGTTCGCTTCGCCATCACCGTTGGCCGTTCGACGTACTTCAGCAAATCGTGTTCAGCACCATCGCCGACGTTGAAATCGGCGACGCCAACACGACCAAGCCCCTTGCTTACGGCAAGTCTTGGGGTCCGAACGGTAACGTGGATGGCACGCACCGTATCCTCGTGACCATGTACGAAGCCTGCTGGTGGGAGTCTTGGTCGGCAAGCGTAGGCAAGGACGCGGCGCTTATCTCTGAAACCGGAGATTTCTCTGCGACCGACGTGCATGACTTTTCTAGCGTGTACGGCGAGTTCATGCAGACGGGCAACGACCCGACCATTGGTCAGTACGGCTCGATTCAGTATGGCAAAACTTTAAGCGATAGCGCAGCAAGTCTCGCTGGTATTCTCAACAATAACAACGGGCTTCTAGGCGTGAATCCCGCTGCCGTATAACAACTGAAAGAACAACTGCTTTGATTTCACTCTCGCACTTGAAGCAGGCTCTTGAGCCGCTTGAGACTTTCGGCAAGAATGAGCATACGTTTCAGATTGGTGATTTGAATATCACCATCAGGCCATTGTTACCTGTTGAAGAAACGCAAGTTCACCGCTACGCCGCCGAAGTGATCGAAGAGTCTAAGGATGAGGCTACTGAGGACGGCAATATGTCCCGAGCCGCAGCCTTAGACTACTTCGACCGCTTTCGTATCGAGGTGATTTCGCACGCCATTATCCAGATCGGTGATTTGGATTTGCGCCGTGAGAAGTTCATCGCCACGGGTGAGGTCTTAGAGGACGGCACGCCTATCAAAGTCACGAAGGCAACCGCGTTGCGTGAGATGATTCGCAACGAGTGGGCACGTTCGTCGTTGACGTTGGCGTTTGAAGCCTACGGCGATTTGACGCAGCAGCTTCAGGATGAAGCCGACAACATCGTTCGCAAGTCGATTGACGATTTGGACGTTGAGATCGCGCGGCTTGAGGGTCGTTTGATTGAGGTTAAGGCCGAGCGTGAGAAGCGCACGGTGGGTGATCCGACGATTTTCAAGGATCAGGTCGATTCGCTGTTGAAGGCGAACACGGCGATTGAAGAATCAGACAACGCGCAGCGTGCTTATGTGCAGGCGCAGCGTGCAGAGGCGGCAAAGCGTGAGTCGGTGATTCCAGCTTCTTCGCCGCCTCCTGGCCCGCCCGCGCCGCCTCCGGACCCGCCCGCTCCGATGCCTGAGTTAGACGCTACGGCGATGCGGCTTCCCCCGCAGGTATTGAGCAATCGTGGGAAGGACGCGGCACCCAAAGGACGTCCCGAGTTGAACCCCACGCCGAAGGGCGAGGTGAATCCGAACTTCCGGCGTGGATGAAATCGGGACCAACGCCGAAGAACCGAATGAGGAATACCAAGCGCATCTAGCCAAGCAACGGCTTGATGATTCTTTCCGCAGACGGTTCCTTTACAACGATGTGGAAAGCCTATTGACTGACGGCTTTCTGCACGCACCCGCGTATCTAAATGGCAGCGTGATTACGTTTCGCACGTTGCCGCTGGATCGAATGACGCAGTTGCGTGCGCGATGTGAATCCGCGCTAATCAAAGGCGACGTGATGCGTTGGGTGCTTTCATCGTCCGTCTGGATGGTGAATGGATACGACGTATTCGATGATCGAAACGCGGCGTTCCATTTGCGTAACGAGTTCTTCAAGGACTTGCGCCTTGAGCACTTGAACGCGCTGTTCGACATCTACAACACTTTGCAGAACCGCTTGGATCGCACCATGCTGCTATCCGAGTGCTACTGCTATGAAAACTACTCGCGGGCATTGTGGCGTCTGCAAGGCCGTAAGGCTGTGCAATCTGACGACAACAACGTGCGTCGGATGTGGGTTGCCCACAACATCGCCGAGGACGAGTATTTAGATGACCTGCGGCGGTGGGAGCATACCCGCGCGCAGGTCGGTTCGGTATCAGGCAAGGGTGCCCAACACTTGACGCGAGAGTTGGAGCGGCTGAAGTCCCGAGAAGAAGATCGCCGTCAGAAGCAGATTTCAGACACGCTGCATAAAGTCCTTTATGGACCTGATTGGAATGGGACGGTCAAAGTAAAAATCATGGTCGGCGGCGAAGAGTACGTCGTGGACCATATTCAAGCCGCACGTTCGTTCGACGAACTCGATGAGCAAATGCGTCGATTCGTCGAAGGCCGGAAAGACGCGCACGATCTCGTCGTAGACGAGTATCTAAACCGCATTCAATCCAACATGGCGCAGCGCAAGGCTGATTACGAGGCGGCACTTCAAGCGGCGCGCGATCAAGAAGGGTATGTCGCGGGCACTTCGGGCACGACCACAATGGTTGGGTACACGCCTGAGCAATTGGCAGAACTCGGCTTCAACACGCAGGTCAGCGTGAAGTCGGATGGTCCTAGTTCGGCTATTGCCTCGCATTTGTACGACAAGGTCATTGGGTCGGAAATCAGAGCAGGTTGGATCAGCACGACGCAGATGCCCGAAGAGTACGGCAAGGACTCAGGCGGTGCGACGTTGCAAGACAAACTAGCCGCTAGGAAGCCCGGTTTGGAGAATCTGAAATGAGCAAAATCCTAATCGGTCTTGACCCAAAATCAGAGTCGGCCCTAGATAGTTTCAGCAACGCCGCTGATTCGTTTGGCGAAGATTTCAAGAAAAGCCTGAAGTTGGGAAGTGACGATGTCCGTAAAGCCATCGCGCAGGCTTTCCAAATCGGCGCGGACTCTTCAGCCAAAGGTGTGACTAAAGCGTTTGAGAAGGCCACGAAATCAATAACTGAAGCGGGCGATAAGTTAAACGCTGAACAGAAAAAGTTTGCTGAAGAAGAAGCGGAACTTCAGAGACAGATCAATGATGAAAAAAACGATGCCGTAAGGGAAGAACTAACGCAGAGGAAAGAAGAACTCACAAAAGAGTTCGCCAAGCGAAGGCAAGAAGCGAACCTTGCTTCGCGCAAAGCGATGCAGGCTTTCGAAGATCAGAGCCGAAAGTCGCTTGCCCGCATTGAAGAGCAGCAGAAAATCCTAAAGGACGCGCAGGATGCTTCAGCGAAGTTACTTCGCACGCGCATCCAAGAAGGCGGCGAGTTGGCGGGTGAGGCACTTTCGGGTGCGCTGACCGTTAGCGCGGAGGATTTCGGCAAGATTCTTACGAGTGGCCTCTCTAAAGGCGGGATGGCTATCCAACGCGCAAGCGCGCGTGCATTAGAGCAGCGCGCTGCGGGACGTGCTCCTGGTGAAAAAGCGGGTGCGTTGGATGCCCTCTTAGCGGTCGGTACAAAGCTCGGTCCCGTCCTGTTGGGGCTTAGTGCTGCGGTCGCGGGTTTGGCCGCTGTTGCTTTCGCCGCCGATGGACAAGTCAGAGAGTTCAACAAGACCATACTAGATGCCGCGCCAGCCGTTGACCTTTTCGGCAAGTCGGTTTTTGAGTCTGGATTCAATCTCAAGTCGAGCCTGAAAGAAGTTCGTGACGCGGCGATTGAGTTCTCAGATATCACAAAAGTATCCGCGCAGGACGCGCTGAATTTAATCACCAAGTTTAATGACTCTGGCATGGCGTTGAGTCAGTTGCGTTCGGAGTTTTCTAAGACGGGCAACGCGACGGAAGCCTATACCGAGATGGCGATGTTCGCTAATACTTACACGCGGGCGTTAGGCATCACCGTAGACGAACTCACGCAAAACTTCAGCATGATGTTCGGCAAGATGGGCATGGGCTTAGACAGCATCAAAGACTCTTTCGGCGCGATCACGGCGGGTGCTCAAGTCGCCGGATTGAACGTCAAAGACTTCTTCACCGCTGTTAGTCAAACCACTTCGGGCCTCGCGCTTTACAACATCCGTCTGGACAAGACCGCTGCCCAACTTCTCGGCCTGATGAAAATCATGGACAAAGAGAAGGCCCAAGAACTCCTGCAATCCAAAGAGATGGGCGGCAAAGGCATCGAAGAACGCTTCAAAGCAAGTATGCTCGTCGGCGGTAGGGGCCAGAAAATCTTTCAAGCGGCCTTGACGGATCAAATGGAGAACTTCACGAAGGATTTTGGAAATACTTTTTCCGAAACCCTTAGTGAGATCGATATGACGAAACTTGCCAACATGTCGGGCAAGGAAATCGGCGGCTTGCAACAGGCCCTTATTGCCGAAGGGCAGCGTAAGGGCTTGGCACCCGAGCAAGCGGCGATGGCGGGTCAGCGGTTGGAGAAACTGCGTAAGGTGGCCCAAGGCGCGCAGGGCGGCACGATGGGTATGGCGAAGGGTATGTCCGGCCTTTCGGGTTTGTCCGACGTAGCCATGCGCCTTACAGAAGGTATGTCGTTGGTCGGCGCGCAAAGCCTTGACGAAATGGGCTACATCGCGCGCAAAAACTTCGAGGACTTGACGGGCATCTCCGGCGAGAACTTCGACCAGATGGCGTCACTTCTAAACCGCTATCAGGCTAACTTTCCAGAAGCCACTATCCCCGAGATTTTGGAGAAAATGGCTTCGGGCGAAGTGCCGATAACCGAGGGTGATAAAAAACTATTCGATGAACTCAGCAAGGCAAAGCCACAGTCGATGGAACAACTTGCCCAAGACCAAGTCAATGCGACTACTTCTATTACTGATGTCCTGAAAAACAAGATTGCAGGCTTGCTTGAGACTATCGGCAGCACCCTGACTGATATCTTCGACGGGTTGGCTGAGTGGAGTAACAAGATCGGAGACACGAAAAAGAAGCGTGAAGAACGGTTGCGCGTCGAGCAAGAAGTCAAGGATACCAAAGAGACAAGTGGGAGCCTCGCCGATTCCATAAAATCAATAGAAAGCACTATTGCCGCTGAAATGGCGAAACCCGAAAAAGAACGCAACGCGGCGGCAGTCGAGGGTTTGGGGAAAACCCTCGACACCCTGAAAGCCCAAAAAGCCGAGGCTGACAAGCGCAAAGAGATCGGCGAGAAAACGCTAGAGGGTTTGGGCAAAGGCTATTCGATGGCAAATGCCCAAGCCGGAGCCCTTGGCGTTGCACCATCCGAGGCAGCGCCTAGTGCCTTAGATGCCTTTGGCGAAGCCGTAGCCGGGGGTGTTAAAGCGCGTCGAACTGAGGAACAAGTCCTCAAAGAAAACATAGCGCAAAAAGATATCGCTCTAAAGAAAGCGTCAGACGACGTAATCGCGCAAAAGAAGATGGAAGATTCACTCAAAGAGAACGAAAAGCAAAACATTGAGATAGTTAAAACGCTTGAAGAAGGCCAAGCCCTTAGTCTATTAGAGGCACGATACGGTAGTGCGGTAGGTGCTGCGATAGTCGGTGACATATCCTTTCTAAAAAGGGCTATTGGTAGTGATAAGGCAGCTAAGGCACTTGCCGCTAAAGCAGGATTCCCCGTTGAGGACTTCATCTACCGTGGCGACGGAACCCGAGGCACGATCAATCCGATCAACAAGCGTGACGAGTTCTTCGGCGCGAAGCCGGGCGGTGCGATTGACAAGGCGATCAACGGCGGTGGTGGCGTCGTCAACATTTACATCAGCGGCGATGAAGCCAAGGTCTACAACGTCGTCAAGCGCGTGATTCAGGAGTCGGGCCTTCGGGCACCAGCGGGAGGCCGCTAATCCGTGGCCGTGTTCAACGAGAAATACCGTGACCTACGGCCCGTGATCTTCGACGTACTCGGTCCTGACCACGAAACGTCTTTGTTGCCGGACGGCTGGAAACTCATACTGCACATTAACCCGCAGTCGATGAGCCTGAAGTACGCCACGAAGATTGAGCGCATTCAGACCAAAGGCGGGTTCGTCGAACAGCATTGGGGCGATGAACCTCAAACGATCTCGTTTGAGGCGGTCACGGGCGCGTTCATGCGCCTTTACACAGGCTTGGTATCTACGACGGAGCCTGGTTTCACGGGCGGCACTCGTCGTGAAACTCTCGCTTACGATAGTTACTTGGACTTTCTATCGCTATTTCATGGCAACGGTTCGATTTACGACACCTACGGCCAAATCGTCGCTCAAGGGATCATCAAAGTCACCTTCGATGGTGGCGTGTATCTCGGTTGGTTTTCATCGTTCAACGTGACGGAGTCGCCGGACAAGCCTTTCATGTTCACGATGACGGCTGATTTCACGGTTTCCAAAGAGATTCAGACTTGGCGCACCGTGTATAACCCCGCGCCTGCGGAGAGCCGATGAGCATCAGGCCCGACCTAATCGCTTCGCGCTATGACGGCTTACCCGCAGGCCCGTCGTTGCTCTACTCGTTTGAAGAGCAAGACGCCGTACCCATAGACGGTACGCGACAACTGCCCCGCGACCTTTCCCCCTTTACGTTGCGGCTCGTGTTGCCCGAGCATCTAAGGGACACGCCTTTTTACAATCAGGCATCCTCAAACCCTAATCGGGTCACCGTTGACGTTTACTCGGGCGCGGGCGAAGAAATCGCGCGCAATAACGTGACGGCGGGTGTGGTCCAGCGGCAATTCGGCGTGAACATGGTTACGAGTGCGGTTGTAGGCACATCAACGCGGGGCACGCCTTCGTTCGCAGAGCAACTTTACTATGAGGGCGAGGCCGTACTTCAGGTCAACGGCACGACCCGCAAAATGGTCACGTTGTCCGACAAGTTCACCGCCACCGACATTAAGTATCAAGTCGAGCAGATTCGCAAAGCCCCGCCTCTGACGTTGCTCGTCAATCCCAATAATATGAACACGGCCTATGCGACGGTTCAGAAATACAGCGACCGGACGCGCTTCGGTTTCGTGTTTGAGCGTTGGGGCGAGGAACAAGTAAAAATCAGTTTCTCGGGCACGACGGGTGCTTTCATCGCGGGCGAGAACTCGCAACGTGCGGTCGCAAACTCAATGCAAACGACGACGCCGACGGGCGTTCAGTTTGCGTCGAAGCGAAACTCGGCTGCGTTCCAGAACTTCACGGCCCTGTATCAGTTCTATCGTCACAACGGCTATTTGCGTGACACCTACGGAAAGACCGAGGCGCATTTGGCGATTGGCGCGGTGGCGATTGACTACGATCAGTTTACTTACATCGGCCATATCGAGAGTTTCGACTACTCGTACAAGTCTGATATGCCGCATCGAATCGAATGGAACATGGAATTCGTCGCGGACAAAATCTTCGACCGTGCGGGTCAGCCTGCTTCATTGGGGCCTATGCGTGGTCCTTATGTGAACCCATTGTCGGGAGCGGTGCCCGTGACGCCCACCACGCCCGCAAGTACGTCGGGTCAGGCGTATGCTAATCCAGCACAAGCGCAGACGCCGTTTGAGTTACTTGGGAGACGTTGAACATGGGTCTGCTAGACCGTCCTTATGCGCCGACGTGGAAGCAGAATCGTTCGGTATATCGCCATACGCCGGACGTGCTCGTGTACGTCAACGGCATGACTTCGCTTGAAGCGTGCTCAACGTGCAGACGCCGCATCGAACTGCAAAAATACATCACGTCTGTATCGGTCGATTCCAGCACCGATCCGATTGCAACGGCTTCGATCTCGCTCGTCGTGCCGAAACACGAAACGGATGTATTTGGCTCAGACGGCAATTGGTTATTGCAGCCGGGCCTTGAGATTCAGATTCTTTTTCGCGGCTACTTTGACCAAAGTGGCCTAGTCAAAGAAGATGGACTCAGCGATGTCTCTATGTATCCGTATTACCAAGTCTTTCGAGGCGTGGTAAAAGAGGCTTCGCACGAGTTTAGCGGCGGCTTTTATTCGGCCTCGCTTTCATGCGCCGATATCCTGCACTTTTGGCAGAACTTGTATCTGTCTACCAACGGTGCGGTGTTCGGACCTCGACCGGACAACTCTGGCGTGTTTGTGGACCTTGAAGGTCACTCGCTCATGCGCCTTAGTCCGTTCTCGATCATTTACACTTTGGTCCGTGCGGGCTTCGGTGCTGCGTTCGGCGTCGAATACAAACTTTCGCAGAAAACGAACTTCAATGACCCGAAGGGCAAGGGGTTCAAGCACGCCGCCGAGCTTTGGTCGTCGCGTTGGGAACAACGTGCGGGCAATCTGCGAATGTACGGCGTGGACGGCTCGCTGTTCTCGATGTTTGAGCAGGCTTATCTAGGGATTTTCCAATCCGGCGATCAGAGAAAAGTCAACAAGATCATCAAAAGCATCGGTGGCAAACTTAATATCAACACGAAAGACCTTCAATCGACGTCCGATTTCCAAACGACGATGCGGGCTTTAGGTTACGACCGTTCGAGCACGACGGCGAGCGTCACGGCCTCGGCGAATGGCAAGCAAACCCGTATTGATATGTTGAAGATGATGGTTTACGCGAATGACCTCGGCACAATGGGGCAGGTCAACTTCTTCAACAGCGATATGATGAGCAAGTTGGAGATTGCGAACGCGGTCATCGCACTCACGGGTTATGAGTTTTACCAAGACGTAGACGGCGATCTGGTTTTCAAGCCACCGTTCTACAATCTGGATACGCGGCAAGACCCCGTCTATGTGATCGAAGATGCCGACCTGATTTCGATTAGCGAGGCGAGTGCCGAGCCCGAAGCGACGATGATCAAGGGCACGGGTGCTCACTTCGAGAATTGGAAAGGCACGGGCACCGATGATTGGATGGGCGTCGGTTCGACGTATGTAGATTTCCGACTCGTCGCGCAGTTCGGTTGGAAAGAGGGCGGGGCGTTTGAGACGACGTATCTCACCGACCCTCGTTCGATTTTCGTCGCAGCGATCAATCGCTTGGACTTGGCGAATATCGGCATGAACTCGGCGACGATTTCGATCCCACTTCGTCCGGAGTTACGCGCGGGCTATCCCGTCTACATTCGTCATTTAGATTGCTTCTACTACGCCAAGAGCGTCGGCCACTCGTTCACGTTCGGCGGTCAATGCACGACCTCGATCAATGGCGTGGCGCGCAGGCGTAAATGGTTCCCTCCGGTGGACGCGCCAAAAGACGGCAGTTACCCTGGATTGGACAGTATCAAACTTGACGAGCCGGGCAAGTATCCGGCGATGCCGATATTCGTCAATCCGAAAAACATTGGCGACGGTAATGAAATCAGCGGCCCGACCCGCATGATCGGCTTCCCGAACGTCATTTTGGCGCTCGATGCGTCCAAGTTAGATGCCGATTCGATTCCTTTGCAAGCCTTGAACGAAACCAACTTGAGTCAAATCGTTGCCGCGAATCCGGGCGTGCTAGAGAAGCGCGACGAGAACAACTATTTCTTAAGAACGGGCGACGGCCCTGATGACGGCAGGCTAATCCCAAAGAGCGAATTGCTAGAAATCTTCACGAAGATTCGCCAAGAAATTGTATCCTCCGGCACAGACACTCAAAAAAACGCGAAGAACAAGAATGTCGCGGGTTTTAGTTCGTTCGACAATAATCTGGTGCGTGTTTTTCAGAACAGTCCGTTGGGGGACAATAGCGCGATTCGTTCTGACCGCGAACTTGCGTCTTGGATTAGCCTGAACGTAAACTTGAAGGCGTTGTTTGCACCGGGCAACGAGTTACGCGGGCAGTATAGGTATTATAGCAGCAGCCACTTGTTGCCCGATTTCCAAGGACCCGAGACGTTGGTGATCAATCCCGATTCTAAAATCGTGAAGGAATCCGCAACGTCGCTCGACAAGAATCAAATCCCCACGCTCACGCGAGCAGACAACGGCGTGGGGATTATTATGTCGGAGCCTAAGCGCGGTGTTCGCATCGGCGTATACAACGACGCGACGGGTCTGAGTTACATTGACGTACAGACGGGCGATGTTCGCCAAGTATCTTTCGCGCCTCACTACAACAATCTGCCCACTACGCAGGAGATCGCGGAAAACGCGAAAGCCTATGCAGGCGGCTTGGGCATTGCCCCCGTAACGCTGTCAAAAGCGATTGCCGAACGCATTTCAGCCGCCGCAAAGCAAAAACAGCCTAGCCAAATTATTTCTGCTAGGTTCAGAGACGCATATAATACGGTCTACACCTACTTCACTTCGTTGTATCAGACTTTCGTGGGCGCGCTACCTGCGATAAGTTCGATGCAGATAACGGGGCCTGCGAATACTCCGGTTGCGAAACAATCGGACACGCCTTATTCGGCGGTTTACGCGGCATTGGGCGATTTCAACAAAATGCTGGTCGCGTGCGGCATTGACGGCAACGTGCTCGTCACGGACCTATATAAAAACCAAGACGCTTCCGGCGTCGGCAAGATCGCGGACAAACTCGCGGGTCCGATGGCGAACACGGCTTCGCAACTAATGACGTCTGCGAAGGATATGGTTAAAGACGGCGATCAGGCTGCTATCGTGGTCACGCTATATGCGGCCAAGATTCAGTTTGAGCGTTCACTTGGAATCAATAGTGCCATTCCAAAGGGCTTGAAGAAAACGAAGTCCACGAAACCATCGTCCGTGAAGTTTTATACGCCCGTGTTCCCCGTGTCCGATCAAAACGGTTTCGAGGTTTACGGCGGGATGCCCTATGGCCGTGATATGACGCTCACGCAGCACTACGAACTTTTCACCGACACCGACTTAAACGCCACGCCTAACTCAATGGACGCGACGGAGCGGGCTTTGGTTATTATCAAGGCCCGAGGCTATGACACGGTGAATCTTTACGAAAAGCTGAACGAAAACGAGCGCAACATACTTCGTGCGGCTGGTATCTCAGGCCCGAATTCTTTAGAACGCCTCGTAAATCGACGTAGGGAAATTAGGGACTTAGTGCTCGCCCGCAACAGGCCGATTACTACGTCTGACTTGTATCAGTCTACATACGGCGATGATGTTGCGGCACAGTTAGCAAGCATCGGGCTGACGAATGAAGGCTTGTGTGGCTGCAAGAGTGCTGACGCCGCGTTCTTAGTAGAAGCCTTCAATCGCAGCACAGAACTGATTGACGAGAGCGCGCTTCAAGAATGGACGCAGGAACAAGTGCTCGAAGTCGGCAACCTATGGTCGCAATCGAAAAACGCATTGGCGGGCGTTTCAGGAAATCAGCCTTTCGATTATAAGGCCGCAGGCGAACGAATCTCGGGCACGCTGGACACTACGCGCAATAGCCTGAAGAACATCGGTGACCGTGCGAGCGAAGCCAAGAAGCGATTGAAAGACCGGATTTGAGGGGCCAATGACTAAGATTTCTAATGCGAAGATTCGTCAAGACCTCTCATCTGAACACGCGCTTGAGCCAAATGCGTCGAACAAAGACGGCAACTCGTTCCCTTTAGCGTTTGCTAAAGTGCTTCGCGTAGATCCGCGAAAGCGTGTTGTAGATTTGATGTCGCTTACCGGACAATCCGCGATTTACCGTGACGTGCTAATCCCATTCGCGGCGGGCGGTGCGCGGCATTTCTTGGGCGCGTTGCCCGAGCCTGCGGATATCGCGGTGATTGGTTACACGCATCAAGAATCAGGACGTACCCGCACGCCTTTGATTGTAGCGTGGGTGATTCCGGGCGTGGCGAAGGGTTATGATTGGCTCATCACGCAGTTCACCGCTCAAGACGCCTTAGCGATGACGCCCGAGGTTCAGGAGAACCTAAAGGGCATCGTGGGGCGTCGACGGCACAAGTCCATGCTGCTAGAAGCGGGCAACGTCGCGGCATCTTCGGCGCAAGGTGCCGATATGCTTTTGGACGAATCGGTGACGCTTGCCAATCGACGTGGCAATGAGATCACCCTGCGCGATCAAGACCAAGCCCTTGTAGTGAGGTCGCTTCAACAGTTTCATGCTGGCGCGGGTTTTCGTGTCTACGGCGGCATGGTGCAACGTGACGCGGCCTTTTTGCCGACGCAGATGATTTCCGACGGCATATTTTGGGATGGGGATCGTCAAGTGGACGCAAACGGCGTTCCGCTTGAGCCGTCCATGTTGGAGAACACGAATAGCGGTGGGTTAGAGGTCAATACGGTTTTCGTCAACCTGCCGAACATCCCGAATCACGTTGACCCCCGAGATGTTCTGAAGCGGGGGCTGTTCATCGACCAAGACAATAACGTATATGATGATAAGGTCGTCCCCGAAATCGTGTACGGCGGCAAGCCGTATCAGCGGGTGACGCAGGGTCCGACGGGCCAAACCTACTCCGAATACCGCATTGAGGTCGCACATACAACTGACGGCACGCTGCCCGTCAGCGAGCAAACCGACGGCCTCGATATTGATCGTTTGCTTCCCAACACGCCGCTCGGCGATGAGCAGATCGACGCTACGAATCGGTCGCCAAACGCGCCGATGGTCGAGTTCGTTTTGGGCACGGCGATTGGTAATGACCCGACGGGTGACCGTGGTTCTTACGCGCGTCCGTTGAAGCCGCAGGTCTTCACGAAAGACGGCCAAGTGTCGGCATCCATCGTGCCTGCCGAGGACGATGACCCCGAGACGGACCATGCGGCTTTTCTGGTGCGCGTGAAGAACCCCGTGGACTTGAAAGCGCCGGACGCTTTCATGGCGATCACGAAGGGTGGCGTGTTCAAGTCTTATTTTCCTGGCAAGGGGTCGAAGTCGAATCAGGAGTATCACGCCGTTGGTCGTGAGATGCGACTCGGCACGGACGAAGACGGCCAGAGTTTGACCGTGCGTGGTGACGGCACGGTTTCGTTGATCAACGTCGCACGTCCGCGAGTGACGGACAACGTGGGCATCGAGATTACCTCAAGTAGTGGCGCGGTCACGATTTCAGGCGGTGGTGCTGAAACGGGCGGTCCCGATGCGGGCGTGTTTGGTGTGCGTGTGACAAGTGCTGCGGGCATCAAACTAAATGCGACGACGCTCGCAAACATACAAGCGCCGGAGATTTTACTAAACAACGCCCAAAGCATTACTTCCACGGCGAATCAGAGCCTCGCGTTAAACTCAGGCGACGCGATGAGCGTGAACACGAGCAACTTGAATGTAAGTGTTTCCGGAAATGCTGAATATGCTTACGGTGGCGGTGCTTTTAGTTTGAAGGCGGCTCGAACCACGACGTTCACGGGCAGTCCTGCGACGGGGGCGATTGGTGGCACCGTGGATCAATGGGCCGCGCCTTTTGGCGGGCAGAAATCATACATCGGCTTGGGCCGATTCGACCATGACGTGAGTTTTGGCAGTTTCAATGTGAGCACGCATAGTGCGTTAGGTCTTGCGCTTGGTGTGGCCGCGTTAAATATGCCTGATTTTCCGGCTAATGCGTTCGACAAAGCGGGTGCAGCAGACGGTATTAGATTGATTTCGGGTTTTACAGGCGCAGAAGCGGGTCTTGAGATTAGTTCACCGCTCGGTTTCAGCAATATAAAACTCAAAACTAATCTCGGGGATATTTCAATCATCGCGGACACCGGAGAAATCGAGCAGCGTGCGCTAAGACGTTTCCAAGTCGAGTCTTTGCTTGGAAACATCACGCTAAGTGCGCCATTAGGTTCATTACTCGCCAATGTTCGTACTGCAAACGCTGGTGCTGTGCTAACCGATGGAGTGATCGACGCTTTTACAGGTAAGCGATTCAATACCATCGGCACTCTTGGCGTGGCAAACTTCTTGGTCTACTGAGTCTCGTAGGAAAAAACGCAACGCCATGTAACTTTTTGGGTTACATCGGTGCCAAGTGTAGTTAGTATCCCCGCCTGCAACGTGAAGGGCGGTGATGCTGATGCAGGTCGAGACGTATTTTGCGCGCATCGTTCATGGCGGGCACCGTGTCCGAAAGTTGGACTCGGGCTTGTTTGAGGTCGATTGGCCGACGGGTTCGATGCAGTACCCTTCGGCGCGCAAGACGTTGATTGCGATTACCAATCGCAATCCGCAGCCTGGACCAGAGGCGCGTGACCCTAAGATTGGGTTTGCGCGCTATTTCAAGATTTCGAATCCGGCAAGCGGCTTGGACACGCTGACGTTGTTCAGCCCTTTGTCGATTGCCGAACGAAAGCCTCGCCTCAAGACGAGCAACGCGCTTTCGATTCACGAGCCCGAGCGTGGCATTGATTTGACCAAGCGTGGGCATGAGGTCGCCAAGTTGTTCTACGCGGGCTTTGCGCGATCATGCGTTCGATACGGTTATAACCCTGAAGACGTACTGCAAGAGGTCTACAAGGGCATCTTGGTTCGCAACAAAGGGACGTGCCCTTTTGATGCGTCGAAATCGACTTTTGGTCATTACGTCCATTTAATCATTAAATGCGTGTTGGGCAATTACCATCGTAAATGGGGTCGTATTGGATCGTCTGAGCAAATCGGCATTTATAACTCAGACGGCGAGCCAATCGACGCCGCTTCTACGAATATGGTAGTGCATAATTCATTTGAAAATGCTGAAATAGGTTTTGCATTCAACGCGCTTGTAGATAAAGCATTAGCGTTGGCAAGCGACACGCAAGCGGACGCAAGTTTAACAAAAGAAGTCGCCGCGCGTATGGCGATGGGCTACAAGAAAAGCGACCTCGAAAGGTTTTATAGGGGCAAGTGCAGGCCGTTCATGCTCGAAAGGGCGATTGCTTCGGTGAAAAGTGCGGCTCAGAGTTTTAGGGGGGTGTAGTCCGGTTCGTGCTGCGTATGACCTTGTTGAAAGGAAGCGCATCACGAATGATTATCGGAATAGTCTCCAAGCCTGACCACGCTAAGAACCACGCCGCTGCGCTTGAGCAAGACGGTCACACAATCCGTTTGTTGGGTTCGTCTCCCGTCGAGTTTCCACAAGATATTGACGTCATGGTGCTCAGGCACCTGTCCTCGTCGCATGGCGGTCTTGAGCGGGCGCGTAATCACGCCAAGGCTCGGCGTATCCCCATCGTGGCCGAGAACGGTCTGTCTGGTATCCGCATGGCGATTAACGCGATGAACAACAAGCACATCCACGAGTTCACGATGGAAACCAATACCTTTGATGTATCGAAGCCAATGCAAATCGAAGTAGACGAGAACGCCGCGATTGCAGACGCCGTAATCAGCGGCAAGCCCAACAGTTTCGTCAAGCAGTTGCTCAGTTCGTACAGCAAGTTGCCCGCACGATTCTTGTACCGCTGCATGACTGCCTTTGATGGTAAGGCTTTGCCGCCCGAGGCGAATTTCGTGGGGTTCTTCAATAAGTTGAACCCGAACGAAGATATACAGCGGGCCGTTTTCAATACGTTCTACATGGCGGGTTTCAAGGTTTTGAGCCTGAAGCCTGCGGAGCGTGTGGTGATCCGTAATGCGTTTATGAGCGGTGACGCGGGTAACGGAAGTTTCTTCCCGAGCCCGATGCTCCCCGCCGTCGATTCATTGAAGGGGCACACCAATGCGTTCCTTTCCTTCTATATGTGGCTTCTGGCCGAAGATCGGCCCAAGCGCACGTCCATCGTGAACAACGCTTATCACGAGTTGTCTGACGGTAAGCAGGCCGACCCGAGGGCGTTCGCCAAGTACCGTGACGCCTTTGGTTTCGAGATGACCATGCTGCAAAACCGCAGCAAGCCCGCCGTCGCGGTTGCAGCGGCTCCTGCGGTCGAGGCTTCGGCGTTCGAAGCGGTTGAGGGCAAGATTCTCAAGACGGTTCAAGACGAGATTCTGGACATTTCGATTCGGCTTGAGGAAGCGGTGAACGTAACCAAGCGTGTCGATCTTCTCGACAAGGGCTTGGCCTCTGCGAACGCTTCAATCACGCGGTTTGAGGCTTTGCTTCGTGATTTGAGCCAAGCACCCGCCGCGAACAACAAGGGCAACCTCTTTTTTGAAGAGCGTTTCAAGAAGGCCGCGCAGGATTACGCCAATCTCAAGGATTGGGTGAACACGATTCAGAACGAGCAGCGGCAGGCGGTTGTGGCAATGGGCAACCTGCAAACGCACATCACGACATTGGCCGAGCAGGTCAAGGCGCTTTCATCGCAGGTCAAGGCTCTAGCCGAGAATCGTCCAACGACCGAGGCGGTGAATCTGGAAAGCACGCTCCGCACACTCAAGTCATTGGGCGCATCGGTCACAATCACGCTGCCCGCTTGAGCCGCTAACGCGGCTATCTAGCCATAAGGCTAGAATGAGCCGCGAACCACAAATAGGGCATCGTTGCCCGCACTTAATCGTGGAAGAACCCGTGACGATTTCTGATGATCGTCAAACGCTGGTCACCACGACTTCAATCGCATCAACCGATTCGGTATTTATCCTCGTCAACGACAAGGACTACATTCCGTCTAGCGGTTTGTTTTCGATTGCCACGCTTACGTCGAGTAAGCGTGGGCCGTATAAGATTCAGCGTTGCGTGCCGCCCATTGGTGCGAACGGCAATCTTCTGAACATCACAACCCGCCGAGGGACGGTGTTTATTACGCTGCCCGAGGGCGATCAGGTCAGCATCAACCGCATCGTGCAAACGATTCGGCTTGAGACTGATTTCGTGCTCGTGGACGACACCGACGGTGTTCTGTCCATCTTGGACAACGGTGAACCGAGCACGGAATCGTTCATCCGTATCTCCGGTGGTGGCGCAGCGGCGTTAGGTTTTGAGCAGTTGGGCGCGAGGGGCAAAGAGATTTACCCCGCTTGGCAGTTAGTCACCTACTACGACGTGCTGCCTACCGAGTTGCCTGCGGGCGTATTCCCCGTACCTTCGCGGCGGGTGAAGTTCGTGCGGCCTTTGGTTGGCAACCCGACAATCAAAGTGACCTACGCTGCACCTTCCGAAAGATGCCCGCGTTGTGGTGGTACTTACGTCGAGAACGATTATCGGTTCGACATTCAGGGGGATATGACCCTGATTGAGAACGAGAACCTACTCTATCAGGCTTGCCTGAAGGCGATCCTGACGGTGCTTGGATCGAACCCTTATCATCCGACCTACGGCTCTGAAGTCACGACGCGCATTGGCGCGAAGGCACTTACGCCGACGCAGACGCTCGTGCGCTTGGATATTCAGACCGCGTTGGAAAAGGTGAAGTCGCTTCAGTCGGCGCAGTCGAAATATCAGGCGGTGACGCCCGAAGAACGGCTATACTCGATTAGCAACGTGCAGGTGCAAATCGATCCGAATGATCCCACGGTGTTTAGGGCGCAGGTCACCGTGCGAAACGCATCCAATCAGCCCGTTACGCTGAACATCGTGTTTACGGTTCCGGGTGTTGTTGCTCTTAAAGGCACCAACGGTCTTAGTCTAGGTATTCAACCTACGGCGGTCAAATGAACGACAAAGTCAAAGCACAAAAACTTATCGGCATGACGCTCGCAATCGCACGCTTGAAGTCTGACTTAGAGGACTTTTCTCGGTTTGATCCTGAGTTCAAGCAGAAACTCTCGATGTTTGTCAAAGCGTTAGACGCCATTGATGCGGTCGTAGAAACCTCGTCGATGAAACTAGGCGTTGACCCCGAGGAAGGCTAATGCCGCTCGTTACGATTACCGGACCTGATGGTGTGGCGCGGGAAACGCTCGCGTTCAGCACTACATTTGCGCGCCGATTCATACAAGGCACGCTGCCCGACGACGCCGTTGACTTTCAGGTGTCCGTCAATGGGTCCGGCTATTCGTCTGATCCGTCGTTGGCCTTATGGGGTGACGGCGTATTCACGGTGCCGAATCCTGCGTATGAGCCGGACGGCTTGGTTTTGTTGTCCGGCGCGAACACGATCTCGGTGCGGGCAATCAATCCCTCTGGCGTAGCCACGCCTCCTGCGACGGCGACGATTCGGTTGGTTAGCGATGCGGACGTGGTGATTGCCACCGCGCCGACCAATGTGCGCGTCACGCAAAAAAACGCCGTGGTGGACATTGAAGCCGAGCCGAGTGCGTCACTTGGTTTTCGTGGCATGAACTTCTACGCCTCCACCGAATCTGGTGGTGGCGCGAGTGGTTACACGAAGATCAACCTGAACCTGATCACTCAGGGTGCGGGCCAACAGGAAACGGCGACGTTTGGCGAAATCGATCTGGATACGAACGTCGCCGTCGATGGGAACGACGTGCCTTTGTCGGACCCGCAGTATTTCAGGGTATTGGCTCGTCAAGAGAACGAGAATCGGGACTTACTGCAAGCCGACTTGGACACGCGGTTTGTCATCCCTGAAACCGTCCGGCATATCCGAATGTCCGCGACGATTCAGAGCGTTCGGACGTTCACCGTCTATTCTTTCGAGCATGGGCGATCAAATGGCCCGACTTCGGACCCTCCGACCATTCGGGTTGGTAGTTTCTCGTCGTTGCCCGCCGAGACACCGCTTTACTATGTGGTCTTAGCGGTCTACTACAACGCGACGGCTAATCTCGAATACGAGTCCGCGCTATCGCAAGAGGTCGTGGCACGTCCGTTGTCGATTACTACGGCGATTGGTTCATTCCCGCTGGCGACGCGGCAATCAATCGTCGAAAGTTTCGTGACGTCGATTTATCGCTCTAACCCTCAGATCAAGGTCGAGCCGGGGTCTGTATTAAGGGACACGGTAATCGACCCCTTCTCGTCCGAGGCCGAGCGGCTTCGGTTCTTGATGGACTTTCTGTATCGGACACGCACGCCAACGCTTTTGCTTCAGGTGGACGACCCGCAGGGATCGGGCACGTCGATTCCTGTCAGCCAAAGTGCTTACAAGCAGGCGCTCAAAGCCGCGTTCTATCTGACGACCGATGGAGCCGTACAAAACCTGATTGATTCATCGTTCGATGCTTACGCGAGTAACTTCGGCGTTTTGCGTCGTGCGGGGCAACAGGCGCAGGGTGAGGTGACGTTTTACACGAGTCGTCGCCCGACCTTTACGATCCAAATCCCATTGGGCACCGTCGTACTTTCAGGCTCCGTTCAGTTTGTCACGTCACGCGCAGCGTCCATCGACTTCGCGCAGTTGGCGTCATACTACGATCCGGTTTCGGGCCGTTATCGTGTCAACGTGCCTGTGCGGGCGACCAGCGCGGGTGCTTCGGGCAACGTGGGCACGGGCCAAGTGCGCCAAGTGCTCTCGCAAATCTCGGGCGGCTTGCTTGTCACGAACTCAGCGCCGATGTTCGGCGGTTCGGGCACCGAGTCGAACCTGTCGCTAATCGAACGCGCGCAAAATCGACTCGCTTCGGTCGATTCCGGCACCGCTCAAGGTTACACGCAGACCGCAGCGGACGTGCCGGGCGTGATTAAAGCCATCGTCATCGCCGCTGGCGATGCGCTCATGCTTCGGGACTTGGACGAAAACGGCGTCCATCGAGGCGGCAAGGTGGACGTTTGGGTACAGGGCGAAAGCAACATCGCCACGATTACCGACACGTTCGCCTTCTCCTATGAGATTGCAGACGATGTGCAGTTTGAAGTCGTCGGCAATCCGGCTAACCTGATTTTTACGGCTGTCGATTCGTCGCTTTCAGCGATCAACCCGATTGTCGAAATGCTCGACGTGCCTGTGGCGGGCTACGAGTTCAAGAACGTCTCGACCGGAGAAATCTTCGACCTCACGGGCGTCACGATTCTTTCGTATAACACCATTCAACTCAACACGGCCATCGCGCAGCCCGTGGTTGATCTGACCGACATCGTGCTTGGTTCTTATCGCAAGCAAGCAGGCACGCAGTTCGTACTGCCTCGCCAACCCGTCGCTTCCATCACGTCGGTTGTCGGGACGGTTTCAGGCACACTCGATGCGGCCAACTATGGCCTTTATCATCCGAAATCGCCTTTGGACTATGGCCGTTCGACTTTATCTGGCGATTACCTGCAAATCTCGGGCGGCGCATCTGGTAGCGCGGTCACGATTACGGGCGAACAGCACGTTCTGATCGGTCAATACGCCGAGTTCTTAGACAATCTAGGTGCTAACTACTTCACGATTGAAGTGTTCAGCGCAGACGGCCTGACGCAATACAAAGGCCCGAATGACCCCTCGGGCCTGCCTGATTTTACGATTACGCTCGGCACGCAGACGACCGCTGTTTCGATTACGCGAGTCGAGACGGGCGCGATTCCGTCCGGTGCGACCGTGTTGGTCAACTATCAGCATGACGAAAACTTCACGGTTACTTACACGACGAATCTGATCGTGTCGCTGGCGCAAAATGCGATTGATGATTCGAAACACGCGACGGCTGACGTTCTGGTGAAAGAGGCGATCCCCGCGCCTTTGGACCTTTCGGCCACGGTGGTCCTGCAAAAAGGCCGCGACCCCGTCGTCGTCGATCAAGCCTTGCGAACAAATCTCGACAACTTCTTTGCTTCGCTACGGCTGGATAACGCGGTGCGTCAATCGGACGTAATCTCGGTCATCGAGCAAACCGTGGGTGTCTCTTACGTCGTGGTGCCTTTAACGAAGATGGTTCGTGCGGAGCGCAGCACGGTCGTATGGGACGTCATTTCGACCGACACGGCGACGGAGTCGGTGGTTTTGTCGTCGCTGTCCACAAATGCGGCGAACGTCTATATCCTGACCAATCCGTTGAATTCGGCCACGGTTGACGGTGGCGGCGAGACGACGGATTTCAGGGGCGTGTTCCAAAACGAAATCGCGCTCGATTTACTCGAAAGCACGGCGAGTTTGAACGCGCTTGGCGTAGCGATTGGTCGCGCCTATATCCTCGGCTCCGAAGGGCGTTCCATCGTGGGCTACTCAGACGATGCCACGCTGATCGCGCAGGGCTATGTGACTACGACGGCGATTCAAACGCGCAGGCTTGAACTGACGGCGAATCACGTCCTGATTTCTTTGCCGATTGGCACGTCGCCCACCGCGTATTCTTACGCCACGATTTACGTCGTAGGGCAAGATAGCGGGACGAAGGACATTGACGTAGGGCCGACGGAATATGCGACCATCGGCAACTTGACGCTGACCTACGACGAAGATCGTTAAAACGTGATACCGAGTCTGCGAGCGGCCTCACGCGCATAAATCATAAGCGGCTCGCAACGGCTTCCGAGATTCAGCGGGTCTACGAGAATCACGCGAACGTCTACGTCCAAGTCGCGCAACGCTCGGATCTTCGCATAGGCTTGCGTATCGTCGATTAGAACCCAACGCCTGCCAGCAGCCCACGTCATATCGGGTTCGTCTCTCAGCGAGTAAATCCGACCCTCGCCCTCAGAGAACTTCAAGCCGACGCCAGAGACAATCGCTTTGGCGTAGGCCATCGACGCTGCGGTGAAGATATGAACTTCAGCGAACGTGCTCAGGTAATCAATCGCTGCTTGCGCGTCCGGTCTTACGATGACCATGAGGTCGTCAATCGTAAACGCATTCTTGATCTGCGTGACGCGAATCTGACTCCGCTCGACGTTCTTGAGATTAAACGTCGTCGGCGGCTTATTCCATGCTTTTTCGAGCAGTTTCTCGACTTGGGATAACTCGACGGGCGAAAACGAAGAAATCAGCGTTTCGTCGAGATCAAGAAACACGATTGGACGGTCGTTCATGCCTAACGCCTGATTATAGGCGGGTCATGCGAAGTTTGGCTAAAACCGAACGAGGGCGTCAAATTCACGCTCGCAAAGATGCACGCGAAAGTCGCCGTCCTTCGAGTCACCACACGACGACCGTAGAACGCGCAGATTACGAATAGCCGAACGCAGGCTTTCGATTTCGGCTTTGAGCGCGGCGTTCTGCAACGCCAGCGCATCGCGCGTCAAGTCACTATCATTGGCCCGCGCGTATTCAGCCTCGACGAACGAGCAAGTCTCGCACTCGTAAGCAGCCTCGGCTTCGGCCAAGCCCTTTGGG